>ERZ859967.1322-NODE-1322-length-11700-cov-2.329498_pt1 | contig 11700 bp, 10 predicted proteins | sample MGYA00510115_ERZ859967 | MGnify/ENA primary metagenome ERZ859967 (study PRJEB30046, sample SAMN00715171) | human gut metagenome | study: EMG produced TPA metagenomics assembly of the A metagenome-wide association study of gut microbiota in type 2...
GGTAGTACGTAAATGCATGGCGGGGGTAGCAGGATTTTCAAATTGTTGTAAGATAACAGAGTCCGGAGTTGCCGCTTTCAGTTCTTCCGCTTTGGCAATTGCTCCTTTCATACCATCCGCACCGGGAGTCAGGACCAATTCTGCTCCCAAAGCTTTCAAAAGATTGCGGCGTTCAACACTCATCGTGTCGGGCATTGTCAATATCAACTTATAACCTTTGGCAGCAGCCACAAAAGCCAGTCCTACTCCGGTGTTGCCACTAGTCGGTTCTATAATAGTAGCTCCCGATTGCAAAACACCTTTTACCTCAGCGTCTTCAATCATCGCCAAAGCAATACGGTCTTTAACGCTTCCGGCAGGGTTAAAATATTCAAGCTTCACTACCAGGCGAGCTTTCAAATTCTTACTCTTATTATAATTACTTAGTTCCAACAACGGAGTGTTACCTACCAAATCCGTCAATTTCCTTGCAATCTTTTCCATATATATCTGTTTTTAATTTCCTTTGTTTTAAGATATTACAAAGATAGTGCAGTTTTTGTTGACAGGAAATACCATATATGTGGTAAATTTATACCATCATTATCCGGTAACCTACCATTCATCAGGAACTATTCCAGAAAATCAGCCCGCATGGGACTGAATGTGTCTATCAATACCCCGGCCTCCAGACAGACGCATCCATGCGGTTCGTCGGGTGCTACATAGTAGCCGTCGCCGGTCGACAGTATCTCTTTCCGGTCGCCGATGGTCAGTTCAAACTTTCCACTTGCCACGTAGGTAGCCTGACTGTGGTAATGTTCATGCAACGTACCGACCGCTCCTTTCTCAAATTCTACCTTGACCATCATCAACTGTCCGTCGTATCCCATTATCTGACGACGGATTCCCGGAGCGGGGTGCTCCCATTTCAACTCTTTCTCAAACTGAAAAACTTGACTACGCGTTTTCATATTCTCTTTCCTATTTAAATAACTGAAAACAAAGATAGCTTTTGATTTCCGTCTACCAAATGGATTCTACGGAAAAGACTTGCAGGTCTTTCACTTCGATACGGTTTCCCCAGAAGTGGAGTCCCTCTTTGTTGTTGGTATCAGGGCGGCGTTCCATGGAATAAGAATACAGTCCGCCGTCGATAAAGACTTCGATAGAGGTGCGGTCAATGTAAATATCGGCACTCAACTCCATGCTGGTCGGGTCTTGGGGAGAGTAGAAACGACCGTTCAAAGTATTGGAGTTCATGTCGTAGCCGATCATGCGCTGGCCGAAAAGGTTGAATCCGGCATCCGTGGCATGAGAGAGTTTGATCGTTGTCTTAATGCGGAGACAGTCGGCATCATAAAACTCTTTCAGGTGGCGGTTGGCCTCATCCGAAGAAAGAGATTTCCAGGAACGAAGAGGCTTACACAAGGATTCGACCTCCTTTACGGGAACGTTAACAAGGCGGATGCCGTCTTTGGTGGTACGCAAAGTCAGTTCGGTGGGGAGCATCATCATTCCGTTGAAAGGCATACCGGGGTGGGAGATTCTTCCCCAGCCTATCTGGATACGTCTGCCGTCACTTGCCGGAATATTCGTAAAGGTCTGGGCTGCATAGATACTTCCGGTGGTATAGCAGTATTTTCCGGCTTCGGGAGTAAATACTTTGCCGTCGAAAGAGCCTAGCATATACGTACCGGTAGCACCGTACATCACCCACTTCGTGTGGTTCTTGTCACCGTCAACCGGCAGTTCGAACAATTCGGGACATTCCCAGAAGCCTGTAACATGGCTCTCGTATTTCCAGTCTTTGAGATTGGAAGAGGTATAAATGGAGTGTCCGTCGCGCTCGTTCAGTACCAGTACCCAATGCTTGGAGGGCGCATACCAGAACACTTTCGGGTCGCGTGTGTCCTGAGAGTTCCATTTCTCCTTGGAGTTGATCACCGGATTCTTGTCGTACTTCGTGAAGGTACGTCCTTTGTCAAGGCTGTAGGCTATCCCCTGCACTTGTCTGTCACTGCTGGCGGCAGTGAAGGCGGCAACCATGGCTGGAGTCTTGCCTTTATTGAATCCGGCGGTATTATCATAGTCGATGACTGCCGAACCGGAGAACATCGTTCCTAAATGGTCGGGATACAGAGCGTCCGGTAATTCTGTCCAGTGTATCAGGTCCTTGCTGACCGCATGGCCCCAGTGCATATTCTCCCAGTCTCTTTCAAAAGGATTGTGCTGGTAGAACAGGTGGTATTCGCCCTCATAATAGATTAATCCGTTAGGGTCATTGATCCAGCCTCTCCGGGTAGTGAAGTGGAATTGCGGACGGTTCTTTTCCTTATACAGTTCAGCTTGTCCTTCGATTTCGTCGGACTGGTATATTTTACTCAATCCCTTCTCATTGCCGTCGTAGGTTATCTTGATCGTCTTTCCTTTGAAAGCCGACACATCTTTAAACACCCAGTATTCCGCTTCATCCGGCGCCAGACGGATAACGACGGATAAATCCGGCTTGCCGTTTACTTCAAAAGTCATCCTTCCTCTGTTCTCTTTATGGGAGATGGGGAAGTTCAGATATTGCTTGGTTATTTTAAAAGATACTTCTCCGGCTATCGCTGCCAAACAGGAGAAGGATAAAACAAAAAGAGTAAGTACAGTTCTGCTTAATGTCTTCATAGCTATTTTATTTATTAGTTTGTAAAATCGGAGTAAATGTAGCCAATACGACCGATTTCTGATATAATAAATGATTCACAGACTATGAGAAACGTTACATTTCACAGATATTTTCCTTAAATGACCTGTATTTTTCATCACTTGGCCGTTTCTCTCTATTCTTTATCCCACGTTATTATTCAGCAGCTCTTTCGTCTTATCCGCAAGAAATAAAGGAATATTAATCAGATTGCCGTCTTGTTTCAAATTCAGCATCGAATATCGAATCCGGCAAGCAGGTTGATAAAGTTTCTCGTACTGAATCAGACTTTTACCTGTTATATTCTGGTCTGCTTTCACTTCTACCGGATAAATATGATTACCATGCTGAAGTAAAAAATCCACTTCTGCTTTATTACCGGAAGTCCAGTAACGGAACGAAGCCTGAAATTGTGCTGTAAGACTTTGCAATACATAATTCTCTGCCAATGCCCCTTTATATTCCGTATATCCGGGAGTGGACAACAACAAAACACTTGCATCCAGTTCGGACAATTGCCTCAACAACCCTATGTCCAATGCATAGAGCTTAAAAGTGCTCAAATCATCGTAGGCTTTCAGTGGCAGCCTAGGCGACTTGCTCAGAACTACTTTGTTGACAAGACCAGCTTGTTCCAACCATAAAATAGCATCTTCGTATTCACGCGCACGTGCTCCGGGACGGACCAGTTGATAAACAAACTTACGATTTTCTTTCGCCAATTGAGAGGGCAGAGAGTTCCATACATAATTGATACGGGGCGCCAACGTAGGTGTAGTATGTTTCACAAAATCCAGAGCATAGTCATTCAATATATCCCGAAGCGATGAATCCACTTTTTGCATATCATTAAAGTCAACCATCAAAGAAGCAGGTTCGGGCATACCGCCACAAATAGAATAGGCAATGAAGGCTTCCCGCAGTTTGTCGAAGAAGATTTGGGGAAGAGGCGCTATTTCTTTGACAGAGCACATATATTGATACATCGCCGGATCTTTCGTATTCAGAAACTCCGTAAAAGTCAGCGGATACATAGACAGATGATTTACTTTTCCAACCGGAAAGGAATTGCCTATGTGATTCAGGTAAATTCCAAGTAAAGAACCAGCGCAAGCCACTGCATATTCGGGTGCTTCTTCACAGAAATATTTCAAAGAGTTCAGCGCTTCATTGCACTCCTGAATCTCATCCAATATCAGCAAAGTAGTCTGAGGATTAATTTTTCGTCCATGCAAAAAGGACAATTGCTGTATAATGCGCTCGGGGTCTTTAGTCGTTTTAAAGATATCACAAAGTCCGCTTTCATCTTTATCCAGACTAAAATAGGCAACATCTTCAAAGTATTTCTGACCGAAATACTTCAAAGCCCACGTCTTACCCACTTGTCTCGCCCCATGAATAACCAAAGGCTTCCTGTTTACATCCGTTTTCCAAGCCGCTAACAGCTGAATAATTCCTCTTTCAAACATACCGAGTCACATTTTTGATATCTGAAATGTGAGAACTTACACATTTTTGATATGAGTTTCGTGCAAATATACACATTATCCATATCAAATGAAAGGATATCACAGGTCTATTACTTGAACCTCTTCACATAATTAACGATCAGATAGCAGGCAGGACCGAGTACCTGTCCGTGGTCAAATCCTTGCAGTTCATATAAAGAGACTTTCCGATTGCCGATATTATTCAATACCGATGCCAGCAGTGCATTCTCTTCGTACCGGTCAGCCATTTCCAGATTCTTATCCCCCGTAATCAGTACAACAGGGGCGGTATCCTTGCGGGCCTTGTTTACCGGAGCAAATTCGTCAATGATGGGGATTCCGTTGGGCAGGCCACGTTCTTTGCGGATGGTAAAATGAGTGACTGTCTGCCCACTGACCGGAAGATAGGCAGCTACACTATCCGCATCGGCTCCGTATGCAGCCATGTATTTCTTATCCATTGCCAGAATCAACGTAAGGTAACCTCCTGCCGAATGACCGGAAACAAAGATACGATCCTTGCGACCGCCATACTTTTCGATATTCCGGAATGTCCATGCCACAGCTTCGGCGGCATCTTCTATATAAGCCGGATTCTTTGCTTTCGGACTCAAACGATAATTAACCGCCACTACTGCAAAGCCTTGATCCGTCAGTTCCTTGGGAACAAATTTACTTCCGCCTTCCATACCACCGCCATGAAACCAAACGATAGTTGAGAAATCCTTCTTGTTTTCAGGATAATAAATATCCAGTTTACAACGCTCCTGACGATAGGTGTCCGTTTCGGAACCAGAGACATAAGATATATCTTTATCGGTGCGATAAACATTTTGTGCTTGAGCAATGCAAGTAACAAGCAAAAAGAGAAGAGAAAAAATCTTTTTCATGGTTTTATTTATTTTATATTCATCTATTAGTACTATTCTTAAAAATTACTTTAGAGTTAATGATGTCATGTTCATCAATATATAATTCAGGATTCTCACCCGAGCTTTCCACCAAAGCTTCAATTGTGATACACTCATCCGGCAACCACTGTTTAAAATGTAACATATTATCTCTCAACTCTACCATATTATTGTCCGTAGCTGATAATTGAATCATCTTTTTTACATTTTTCGTATATAATGGAAGTCCGCCCCCTTTAGCCACTAAAGAAGATTGGGCACCTTCACCAATAATATTTCTATTTCCCGTATTCTCTAACGTATAACATATTCTCCAAAGATTTTCAACCGGTATCGTATCTTCATACTGTACAAAGACAGTAATTCCAGGTATTTTAGGTTTTTGCGTCAGCAATGTACTCTCTGTACAGCAGATTGTCACTCTGACTTTTTCCTTCGAGAAATATGAAAGCAAAGTAACTACTCCTCCTAAAATTGTGACTATTGTAACTATAACTTCTATCATACACCTGTGTCTTTTTTTTCATAATTACTATTCTTTAGTCAGCTCCCTCAATCGCCATGCACAATCTTTAAATTGCTTATCAATACACTTTAACCGCTCTTCCAATTCATCTATTCTTTGTAAAGCAACTTTTACATCAATCTCCTTTCTCTCAATCTTATCCTCTACATACTTAATTACTTTCAAATCGTACTTGTTATGCCGTATCTCATCCTGCGTAGCGATATAGAACGAACAACCTTTTTTTTCTCTCCCCATCTCTTCTCCGGCAAGAAACTTTTTATATGTATTCGAAAGCTGTTCCAGCATTTTATCAGAAAGTTTACAAAGTCCTTTATTCGAAATATACCCCTTCCGTGCGTCAACAAATAAAGTTTGCGTCCTCATTCTTTCCTTTCTGAATACAAGAATTGCCGTAGAGATAGCCGCTCCATAAAATAGATTCGGCGGCAATTCAATAACTGCCTCAAGTAAATTATGTTCAATAATCTGCTCTCGTATCTTACTTTCAGTATTTCGGAACAAAACGCCTACCGGTACTACTACAACAGCTTGTCCGTCATTCCGCAAACTTGCCAAAATATGACTTATATACGCCCATGTAACCTGACTTTTAGGAGGAATGCCATATTTAAAGCGTTTGTAAAAATCACTATAAGCCTCTTCGGCTGCCCACTTATCCGCAAATGGAGGCACAGAGACAACAATATCAAACTTTCTTAGCCCTCCATGATCCAACAATTTAGGATTACTAAGACTATCTCCCCAAAGAAAAGTCGCACCCTTGAAGCCATTCAGCATCAGATTCATTTTTGTCAATGCATACAAATTCCAATTCACTTCTTGCCCATAGAGCTCAGTACCTCTGATCCCCATTTTTTTACCGACCTCAACCAACAGAGTACCACTACCGGATGCCGGATCGCACAAACAAGCATTTTTTCTATCGCCATCTATTAGTTTCGTGATCAAACTAACTACCTCTGTAGGAGTAAGCACATTATTTATCTTTTTACCTGCTTCTTCAGCAAATATATATAACAACTGATTATATAAATCACCAACGTCTATCAACTGCCCGGTAGCATTAGTCAGCCTGATTTCTTGAAAAAGCAAAAGAAGCTCACGCAACTTGATCGATCTCGCGTTCATATCTCCTAATATATTACTTTCGAAATCAATAGCTTTATTGATTTCATAACCTTCAGTAACCAAAGCGTTCACCTGCTCCAGTTCATAAAGAGCCATATTTATCAATCTGCCAAGTTCCGGTGAATCAAGTTCTTTACATAGATAATCGAAAGAACTGCGCTCGGACACTAACAAACGTAAAGCAGGGCTATTATCATCTTGTTGAAAAGAATTATTTGATTTATAGTACTCACTTGCAGATTTCAAAAATAGCAGAGCCAATACATAATCCCTGCACTGATCGGCAGAAATCGTTCCACCCAAAATTTGCCGTGCTTTACTTACGATATAATATGCTTTCTCTTTCATAATACAATCATTTTAAAGAATCCATCAACAACTGATCTTGCAAACTCTGTTTAAGTATATCAATTTCACTACGAATACATTCACCTTCTTTTCTCAACCGATCCATTTCTACAACAAGCCTTTGTACTTCTATAGATGGTATATCAAGCTGTATTTCCCCCATTACCGATTGAGGAATCACCTGAATACCTGTACCTACTGCTGCATTCTTCAACATACCAAGAATGGACGATGTATTTAAAAAACAACAAAGGAATTCCGGTAATATGTTACTAATGACGGGACGTATGATAATAAAAGATGAAGATGCTATAGTACTATGTTCTGTCCCTTCATACTGTATGCAATAATTGGAGCCTCCTTTAGCCGCAAACAACAAATCTCCGTTTTTCAACCAATGCTTATCATTTATTCCTGTATTTATTACCGTAGCTATTTGAGTATAATCAAGTTTATTCTCCGAATTAACATCCTTTACCTGCAAATACCTGACCTCACCTTGTGAATCAGTTTTCATGTATATGCCGGATTGCATTATAGCTATATCCTTTAATGTTACTTTCTTATTCATTACCTTACCATTTCAAATAAAGACTCTACTTAAACAATCTGCCATGAATATCAGTAATACTATTTCTTGGCTATTACCTCAATTTTATAGATTGACCGCACAAATATATAGCTTTTTCTGATATTACCAAGCAATAGAAAGAAAATAAATCATAATCGACAAAACATATCTTACCTCCTCCATCTTTTCAGGTTTCGTCAAGTAGAAATCCTACTAAATACAAATCACGCAACTTGATATAAAATCAGAAGAACATAAATTACCTGCTTTTGACAAAACATACATCAATACCCCATTCAAATATCCCACCGTCTTCCCCTAGCATATTTAGTTTTAATATGCCTATAATAAACGACAATCTCCCACCCGAAAATATACCTCAAAGTATATTCCGGACAGGAGACCACCATAATAGACAAAACGAACTGTTTGTCCTTTTCTAAGGTTTTCTTTAAAATCCCTCTCTAAAGTTTCTTGATAGAGAAATCGGCAAAACGAATTTCTTCGTCACGCAACTGGTCTTGCCAGGTCCTATCTTCACCCAAATAGCGGTAGATACCCCATTTGGGACGAAGTCCCGTACAATCCGTACGCCACATATCCATCTTTTCAGAACTAAATTCCAAGAGAACTTTTCCGTCTTTTATGCGTGTGATGACTACTTCATACGAACCGTTCTCACCGAAACAGGCTTTTTCTTCTACTTCCACCCAGTTGCCGAGGAAGCCAGCAAGGTCTGTACTGGCAAGGGTAGTAGTGCTTCCGCCACGTTTGTCATAACGTACGCGCAGTTGTTGACCGCCTTTACTGCCGCTGTTGGAATAAGCAGTCAGGGTAATGAGTGGAGAACCGACGTCTGCCGTGCCCGATGAATTATCAATACCCTTCAACTGGTGGAGATGGGAGAATTTGGCTGTCGTCTGGAATCCTGTCGGCAAACAGAATTTCCAGCGAAACACCATAGTCTCTCCCTTTTGTCCGACAAGGCTTTTCGGAGACTTATTATCCGTCTTTATCTCATTACGCTGGCGGTCGGTGATGTTTGTCAGTCCGCGGTCATCATCTATCTCGGCATGAATAAAGAAAGCAAATACGTACTTATTTAGCTGGTTGTCATGCACCTGCTGAATATGTTGGAAGTGCTCTGTCTTATGTTCGCGCGAGGAGTCGGGAGCTTCGTGGTTATAGCCCGAACGTTTAATCAAGTCATACGTTTTTGCGCTATTACCGTCAGCGGTTAATGTGCCATCCACCGGTTGTTCCGGTTTCAGTTGTTCTTTCTCATCTATCACTTCCGACGAACTGTTGGAGCAGGCGATAAAGGCGAAAAGAGCTAAGAATAAAATTCCTTTTCTCATTTGGATTTATTTAATATGGTTAGTCAGGAAATCTACCGACTTGAAGAAAATCTCTTCCATCTTGTCCGAAGTCTTCGAACTTACGTTATGGTCATAGTATTCATACTTCAACAAGTCGCAGACTCCCCCTCTTTTCTTTAAAGCCGATGCGAACATTTCGCTCTGTTCACACTCTACCGTAACATCACACGTGCCACATACCAGCATGGAAGCAGGAACGTCCTTCTTTGGAATCAGATTTATGGGAGAGGCTTCACGAAGCACTTTCGGCTCTCTGTCACAGAAGTATGCAATACGCTGAGGGTCTTTTGTTTTCATGGTGATGGCAGCCTTTTCCAAGTTATATATTCCGGAATAGCCTACGAAAGCCTTTGTACCGGGAACAGTCATCGCAGCTACTGCTGCCAAGTGCGCACCGGCAGAAGTACCCAGGAAACCGAAGCAATCAGGGTTAATGTTCAGTTCTGCGGCATGCTCCTGTACATACTTCACTGCGTCCAGAATATCGGATAGAGACTTTCACCGTTGCATCGGATTGAGGTGCCAATGTATAAGAGACACGTACGCCTGTTATGCCTTTCTGTTTCGCCAAGTATTGGGATAAAGACCGGGACGAGCCGTTATTACCGCGCGCCCATCCACCACCGTGGATATAAACGACAAACGGGGCAGGCTTCTCTGTCTCAGCAAAGTCTACCGTGAGTATCAATTCGTAATCCTTATGTTTCTTGTAGACGATGTCCTTTGTAGTCACTCCTTTATAATCCTTGCTTTTCAAGCGGTCTGCCTGATAGGTATAGGGAACCATCACATCGGGAATGGTGTTCACATCAATAAACTTCGCATATTTCTTTGCATACAACAAGGCATAAGAACCGTCGTCGTTCCGCGTCATCTTCATGCCATAGCGGTTGGAGAACTGCTGTGGTTGAGATTCCTGCGCAAGGCAGAGAAGCGGCAGCATACACAAACAAAAAATCAGTTTCAGTTTCATGTTATCACTTTATATTAGGTACAGATAATCTTATTTCTTCTTCAAATTTTATTTCTTCTTTAAAACCAGATAAGGTATTGTTTCCACATCGGACGTACTGTATTTCAAACCGATGCGCTTTGCCGTATCGACATACTTCTGATTACCCAATGCCGTTCCCGCTTCATAAAGAAGAATGGCGGCACGGGACTGGTCGAAAGGTTTAATCTGTTTAAATTTCCAGTCTTCGGGATTCAGATAAAACGGATACAGATAATCTACCGCCTGCGAAGCCACTTTTCCGTTGGAAGCAGGGGTACTCCATAGATTGATGCCTATCTGGCTGGTAATTTGGTTGGCTTCCATTAAGGCTTCCAGAGCGAAAGTGGAATAATGCAGGGAGAGAGTCCGTTTCAGTTCCTGGGGTAACGAGCCGTCGTCGGCAATCTGTGCACCCATCTTGGGGAGAATACTTTGTTCCGCCACTTCGCGGATACGGTCGGTACGGTCCAAGTAAGCCAGTACCATCAAGTGGATGGCTTCGTACCACAAGCCATGATTGTTGGCGGCATGAGATTCCCTTTGCCCTTGCGTGCTGTTCTCCATCCAGTAACAGAAGGCGGTAGCCCAATCATCGAGTTTTTTCTTATCCGAGGGAGTCCAGCTTTTCGAGCCTTCTATCAGTTTGGCAACACCCAACGCACGGCTGAAACGGCGCGAGTCTATGAAGCCCGAACCTCTCATTTTCTTCATACCCGGCACGGCTTGGGCATAAGTCATATTCGGGTTCATACCCAGTTTCGGGTCTGTGAACCATGTCCGCAAGTGGTTGGCGCATGCTTTGGCGTAGACTTCTTTTCCTGTGATATAATAGAGTACTCCCAGGCAGTAAGCGGCATCACCGAAACGGTTGGCATTCTCACGTTCGGGGTATTCGTAGACTTCGGGATTTCGTTCACCGTCTTTCCGGATATAGGGAAGTCCGTCTATTTTTGTAGAATCAGGCCACCAATAGGGAGATAAGGTCATATAATCCCTGGGATCTTTACTGGGGGGAAGTTTTTTCTTGGCAGTCACCGATAGAGGAGTCATCTTTATATATTTCTCTGCCACCTTTTCCTGAAGTTCAATGTATCGGGTGACTTCCTTCTCACCTTTCTGATAGTCGTTTTTTAGCTGTTCAAGCAAAGTCGCATTAAACGGGCCTAAGGGGGCGGCATTCAGTATCCCCCAACAGAGGCATACAGCCCATATAGCAAAGATTCGTCTCATAAATATTTTCTTTAAAGTAGGTAAGTATGTCATTCGGAGCGAAGCGGAGAACCTGCTTCTGGTATCTGCCAAGGGGCAGGTTCTTCACTACGTTCGGAATGACGGTATCAGCTTTCTTCTTTAAGAGAAGAAACAGCCACCGTTAATGTCAATATTCGTACCTGTCAGGTAAGAAGATTCGGAGCAAGCGAGGAAGCAAACCAGGTCGGCAACTTCATCGGCAGTTCCTTCACGACGCAATGCGTAGGAAGCCTTCATACGTTCGCGGTTTTCCGGCGTATTGAAACGGTCGTGGAAAGAAGTGGCAATCGTGCCTGGACAGATAGCGTTGCAACGGATTCCCTGAGGGCCGAGTTCCTTCGCCATGGAACGGGTAAATGTCATTACCGCACCTTTCGCGGTTGCATACATGGAAGCTCCATTGCCACCGCCGTCGCGGGCAGCCAATG
>ERZ859967.1337-NODE-1337-length-11601-cov-1.631561_pt1 | contig 11601 bp, 12 predicted proteins | sample MGYA00510115_ERZ859967 | MGnify/ENA primary metagenome ERZ859967 (study PRJEB30046, sample SAMN00715171) | human gut metagenome | study: EMG produced TPA metagenomics assembly of the A metagenome-wide association study of gut microbiota in type 2...
ACATAGTTAATACACATATTATTAATATATTTCTTATTTTTTTCATATTTTTTATATAATCGGTTATCTGCATAGTTACTTGATTTAAATCACCTGCAATGTTATGATTATTCAAAAGAATTTTTAGAGGGAGAATTACCATGGATAATAAAGAAAAAGCACTGAAATGCCACGAAGAGTGGAACGGAAAACTCGAAACCATCGCCAAATCAAAGGTTAATTCGAGAGAGGACCTTGCAATTGCATACACCCCCGGTGTTGCTGAGCCATGTAAGGTCATAGCCGAAGATAAGGAGGCTGCATACAAATACACCTGGAAGGCAAATACCGTTGCCGTAGTGTCAGACGGAAGTGCTGTGCTTGGTCTTGGAAACATCGGTCCTTACGCTGCCATGCCTGTCATGGAGGGTAAATGCGTACTTTTCAAGGAGTTTGGAAACGTAAACGCTGTTCCTATCTGTCTCGACACTCAGGACACTGAGGAGATTATTGCTGCAGTCAAAAATATCGCACCGGGCTTTGGCGGAATAAACTTAGAGGATATTTCTGCTCCGCGCTGCTTTGAGATTGAGGAGAGACTTAAAGAGATGCTCGATATTCCTGTAGTCAAGACCAGCACGGAACTGCAATCGTCGTGCTCGCAGGTATCATCAACTCTCTGCGCCTGACCGGTAAAAAGAAAGAGGACTGCAAGGTTGTTGTAAACGGTGCTGGCTCAGCAGGTGTTGCCATCACTAAGCTTCTTCTGACATACGGCTTTACACATGTGACCATGTGTGACCGTCTGGGCATCATAGGAAAGGACTATCCAAATCTCAACTGGATGCAGCAGAAAATGACAGAGGTTACAAACCTTGAGAATGCACAGGGTACTCTTGCAGATGCTTTAAAGGGTGCTGATATTTTCGTCGGCGTTTCCGCTCCGGGCATTGTGACGGAAGAGATGGTGGCTTCCATGAATAAAGACTCTATCCTTTTTGCAATGGCAAACCCGGTACCGGAAATTATGCCGGACGTTGCCAAGGCCGCCGGTGCGCGCCGCGCCCTGCGCCTGCCCGTAGGCGGCGCATTCCACTCGCCGCTGATGGAGCCTGCCAAGCAGGAACTGGAAAAGGCGATCAGCGAGGCTCCGTTCCAGACACCCGTATGCCCGATCTACCAGAATGTCGACGCGAAGCCCTACACGGATCCCGCCCAGATCAAGGCCAACCTGATCGCACAGCTGACCGCCCCGGTACGCTGGACATACATCGTAAAGAACATGCTCGCCGACGGCGTGACGGAATTCACCGAGCTCGGCCCCGGCACCGTATTGCAGGGCCTTATCAGGAAGGTAAACCCCGAAGCCGTCGTAGAATCGAAATCGGCATTATAGTCTAAAAAGCCGCAAAACAAAAAGGAACGGACTGAAAATCAGTCCGTTCCTTTTATTTTAATGTGTTTTGAAACAAAATTTATTAAATTTTATTAAAAACATGTTGCGTTTTTTAAATATACTTATTATATTTGCAAAGGTTTAGTTAAAAATGAGACAGGACGGATGACATCACTCACCGAATTTTTCAACAAACACGAAGACGATGCCCTGAAGGGTATTTCGCACAAGAACAGTATCATCAAGCGCAACATCATCGCCTACATGGCGGTGAACGGCGAATGTACGCTCTCGGAACTGACCAAAGAGCTGCATATCAGCGTCCCGACCATTACCAAGCTGGTGCAGGAACTGGTCGATGAGAACATCGTAACGGATCTGGGCAAGGTGGAGACCCCGGGCGGACGCAGGCCGAACATATTCGGCCTGGCCAATTCGGCAATCTATTTCGCAGGCATCAACGTCGGGCGCGACAACATGACGTTCCTGATCACCGACCTGCAGAACAACATCATCAAGGAGGAATACGACTACACCTTCGAGTTGCAGGATCGCCCGCAGTGTTTCGAGCGCATCTGTTCCAACATAGAGAACTTCATCGCCACCTGCGGCATCGACCGGGGCAAGATCCTCGGGCTGGGCGTCTGCATGACGGGGCGCGTGAATCCCGACACGGGCCGCAGCTACAAATATTTCACCTCCAGCGAACAGTCGCTGCGCGAAGTGCTCGAAGAGCGCGTCGGGCTGCGCGTGCTGCTCGAAAACGACACCCGCGCCCGCTGCTATGCGGAGTACACGTGCGGCAAGTCGAAGGATGAGAGCAACGTGCTCTACCTGCACATGGGGCGCGGCGTGGCAATCGGAATCGTTGTGGACGGGCAGCTCTACTACGGGAAAAGCGGGTTCGCCGGTGAATTCGGACACATCCCGTTTTTCGACAACGAGATCATCTGCTCGTGCGGCAAAAAGGGCTGCCTCGAAACCGAGGTTTCGGGTATCGCCATCGAGGACAAGATGTGCCACCTGATCGAGAAAGGCGTCAATACGATCCTCAAGGAGAAGTACGACCAGCAGAAGAGCATCCATATCGACGACATCATCGCCGCGGCGAAGAACGACGACAACCTCTCGATCGAGCTGATCGAGGAGGCCGGCGAAAAAGTCGGCAAGGCCGTGGCCTTCCTCATCAACACGTTCAACCCCGAGACGGTCATCGTCGGCGGCAACCTCGCGGCGGCGGGCGACTACATCATGCTCCCCCTCAAGTCTGCAACCAACAAATATTCGCTCAACCTCGTATACAAGGACACCAAATTCCGCGTATCGAAGATGACCGAGAACGCGAACGCATGGGGTGTGGCAATGCTCATCCGCAACAAGATCATCGGCATCTGATGAACCTCGAAGGCCGGACAACGCGGCTGCGAGCCCTCGAACCGGGAGACATCGAGCTGATGTACGCCTGGGAAAACGACACCCAGATATGGGGCGTCAGCGGTACGCTGGCGCCTTTTTCCCGCCATACGTTGGAACGGTTCATCGAAGGGCAGCAATTCGACATTTTGATTTCCCAACCCCGCCAGCAGCGGCTTATCATCGAAACCCCGGAAGGCCTCCCCGTCGGGGCGCTCGACCTGTTCGACCTGGATCCGGTGAATCTCCGTGCGGGCGTCGGCATCCTGATCCACGATACGGCACAACGCGGCAAAGGCTATGCCGCCGATGCGGTGGAGACCGTATGCAGCTATGCCCGCGACATGCTGCACCTGCACCAGTTATGGTGCAGCGTCGAAGCCGGAAATGCGGCGAGCCTCGCACTTTTCCGCAACGCCGGGTTTTCAGAAACGGGGGTCAGGAAGGAGTGGCTGCGGCTTGCCGACGGATTCCACGACGAGGTTTTCCTGCAAAAAATATTATGACCTGCGCCGGTTCCTGCGGCACCACAAAACAAATCCGCCGCCGATAAACACCAACAGCTCCGGAAAATGCTCCGAAGCCAGTCCCCGGCTGCCGATGTGCCAAATACGCATTTTCTCAACCGTAGAGACAGGCACTACCCTGCCCGAAGAGGTAGCGTACACCCGGATCGTATCCCCGATGGCATAACGTGAATACGCATCGTATCCGACACGCATATCCGCATTGCGGATTTCAGGATACAACGTCCCGTACAGCCGATAGGTATGCACCTGGGAACGCCAACGCTTCGGTTCGGTATTACGGTGGTAAATTTTAAAATCGGCCGGATCGCAAAGATCCAGCCGATTGTACAAAAAGGTATCGCGCGCGCACAGGAAAACTCCCCGCAGGACATACGCCGCAATAAGAAGTACGAATCCTGTCCACACGGGATGCAGAAACCTGCGAAACTTTTCCATAACGATTATTCCAGACGGCGCGAACCGTCAGAAATCACGACCTCGTACACCTTGGGTTCATGGCCGTACTTCTCGTTGAACCTCTTTTTCGCCGTGGCGATGAAGTTGTCGTAAAGTTCGTCCTTCACCAGGTTGATCGTACAGCCGCCGAAGCCGCCGCCCATGATGCGCGAACCCGTCACACCGCACTCCTCGGCAACCTCGGCCAGGAAATCCAGTTCCTCGCACGACACTTCGTAATCCTTCGACATGCCCCAATGGGTTTCGTACATCCGCTTGCCGACCGTCTCGTAGTCGCCCTTTTCGAGCGCATCGCAGACATCGAGCACACGTTTCTCCTCGCCGATCACGTAGCGGGCACGCTTGTAGTCCTCGTCCGAGATCTTATCCTTGATGGCATCGAGCTGCTCCATCGTAGCGCCGCGCAGGAACTCCTGCCCGAGCATCTTGGCCACCCGCTCGCACGAAGCCCGGCGGTCGTTGTAGGGCGAACCCACCAGCTCGTGCTTCACGCGCGAATCGAGCAGGACGAGTTTGTAACCCTTGGGGTCGAACGGGAAATAGGCATACTCCAGCGAACGGCAGTCCAGGCGGATCAGGTTGCCCTTCTTGCCGAAAACCGAAGCGAACTGATCCATGATGCCGCAGTTCACGCCGCAATAGTTATGCTCGGTGGACTGGCCGATCTTAGCCAGTTCGAATTTGTCGATGCCCAGCGAATAGAGGTCGTTCAGCGCAAAGGCGTAGGTTGACTCCAGCGCTGCCGACGACGACATGCCGGCACCCAGGGGCACGTCGCCCGCAAATACTGTATCGAAACCGCCGATCTTACCGCCCCGCTTCTGAATCTCGCGGCATACGCCGAAGATATAGCAAGCCCAGCTTTGGGCGGGTTTATCGGCTTCGTTCAGCCCGAACTCCGCGCTTTCACCCAAGTCGAGCGCATAGGCCCGCACCTTGTCCGTGCCGTTGAGTTTGATGGCCGCCACGATTCCTTTGTCAACCGCCCCCGGGAAAACGAAGCCCCCGTTGTAATCGGTATGTTCCCCGATCAGGTTGATACGCCCCGGCGAGGCGAACAGGATAGCCCCGGAGCCGTAAATCTCCTGGAACTTTTTGCTGACTTTTTCTTTCATGGTCTATTCTGGTTTTAAGTTAAGGATTCCATTTCCACATCATACGAAGATAGGAAAAAATCCCGAAACTCCGATATATTTCGCCGGGAAATCGTACATATCGTTCCGCTCCGTGTTTCGTTTCAAAATCACAAACCCTTCCCGTATGATGACATCATCCTGAAAAAACACCTTTTGCACCCCACGGGGCTTGTTATTCCGGAAATGTTTACTAACTTTGTTGAAGTTTCGATTTATAAGCACTCAACCAACATTTCAAACGATATGACAAAAAAGCTCATCTTCGCCGCCGCCCTGCTCTTCGCAGGAACTGCCGCGGCTTTCGCTCAGCCCAAAGTTATCGCGCACCGCGGCTACTGGACGGCGCCCAATTCGGCGCAGAACTCCCTGGCTTCGTTCTCCAAAGCCGATTCGGTCGGGGCCTTCGGCTCGGAAATGGACGTATGGCTGACTGCCGACGACAAGCTGATCGTAAACCACGACCGTATATACAAAGGTACCGAGATCGACATGGAGAAAAGCACGCTGAAGGAGATCACCTCGATCGTGCTTCCCAACGGCGAGAACATCCCGACGCTGGACGCCTATCTGCGCCTGGTGGCCGGCAAACCCGACACCCGGCTGGTGCTGGAAATGAAATCGCTCTCCGACCTTCGGCGCGAAGACCTCGCGGCCGAGAAGATCGTCAAGGCGTTGCGCAAGTACAACCTGCTCGACCGCACCGACATCATCGCCTTCTCGATCAATGCCTGCCTGGCGTTCAAGAAACTGCTGCCCGACGGGCGTATCTTCTACCTGAACGGAGACCTCTCCCCGCGCAGCATCAAGGGGCTCGGCCTCACCGGCATCGACTACTCGATGCGCGTGCTGCGCAAGCACCCCGAATGGGTGGAACAGGCAAAAAAGCTGGGACTGGAGGTGAACGTATGGACGGTCGACGAGGAAGAGGACATGCGCTATTTCATCGACCTGGGCGTGGACTACATCACGACGGATTACCCCGAGCGGTTGCAGGCCTTGCTGAAATAACAGCGGCAATATAAATGGCTTGCCGTTTAATTCAAGCCGTCCGATTATTATAGGCAGTCCGGATTTCCGGGCTGCTTTTCTGTTACAGCCTGTCTATCGGCGGCCATATCCGTCCAAGACACTGAGCGCTTGCTGCTGCGCAATGAAATTCACCTAAATATTACACTGACTTCCGTAAAAACAAGTAACTTTGTAAAAATTCGGGCTACCCGAACATAAATACAGAAATATGAACATAAAAATTCTTTTAATGCTTGTGTTGTTGATTTTCAGCCCCTTCAATGGCATCGAAGCACAAATAAAACAGAAAACCCACGCAGAATCCCCCAAAAAGCGCCTTACCATGGAAGCTATAAAAAACATACCGGAAGAATTCTGGAAATCGGGATTCGTCCTCAACGGCTGCAAAATCACATTTCCATGCAAACTTATAGATTTGATGCAGGCCGGGAACTACAAAAGCCGTGCTGGCGTCGCAATGATCCCTCCCACTGCCAAAGATGAATACTGGGGAACAACGGTAAAAAACGAAAAGGGAGAAATCATCAACGCGGTGATATTTAACCCCACGGCCCAAGCCCTCCCTGAAACCGATTGCATTGTGAACAGCATCAGTATTACGCCGCGATCCGATAACTGGCATAATATTTCCGACTTCGCTGTTTTTGGATTGGCAAGCAAAATAGCCACACGAGAAGAAGTCGTAGAAACGGTTGGAAAATATTGCGGAGCCCCGGCGCAAGTCATTGATTTGCCGATAATAGATTACTATGATTTTTACGACAAGAAACCTTCGGAAACGAATCCGCCCCATTACGGCAATATAAAAATCAGTATAACAATCTCCAAAATGGACAGTATCTATAATGAACGAATGATCGGATTTGAATTTAAACATGCAGGCGATTTTTACCGCAGGCAGAAATAAATATTTGCAAGCATCTTCCGACTGGGTTCTCCTTCAAAACCTCCGGCATTCGCATCTCCGCAAAACACAAGTCCAGCTGCAAACGCAACGTACGGAATTACCTTTCGAACTGGAGGGGGAGGGTATAATAAAGGCGACGGTGAAAATCACCGTCGCCTTTATTTGACCGGCACCTCACAAGAGTCTGATCGCAATCGGGCTGAAAGAGTCCCTATATTTAAGGTATATCATGCATCGACGACGATCACCTCGATGCCGCGCTCGCGCAGCCGGTCGAGGTAAAGGGGCTGGATGCCATTGTCGGTAATGATGCGGTCGACAGCCTCCAGGTCGCAGATCTTGCTGAAGCCGCGGCGTCCGAATTTCGAACTGTCGGCCAGTACGATAACCTTCTGCGCGGCGTTCATCATCACACGGTTCAGCGCCGCTTCGAGCATGTTGGTCGTCGTAAGCCCGAATTCGAGGTCGATGCCGTCGACACCGACGAACAGCTTGCTGCAATTGAAGTTGCCGAGCATTTGTTCGGCAAAGGGCCCCACGACCGACACCGAACTGCTGCGGGTAATGCCCCCCAGCTGGATCACGTCGACGTTGGCGTCCTGCGAAAGGATCGATGTCACGGGAACGGCCGCCGTGATGACCGTCAGGCGGCCTACGGGTTTGATCTCCCGGGCCAGAAAGGCCATCGTCGTGCCCGAAGCGATGATGATCGAATCGTCCTGCGCGACAAGGCTTGCGGCCTTGGCCCCGATGGCCCGTTTCTCCGCCACGTTTTTCTTCTCCTTCTCGTTGACGTGGCGGTCGCTGATATAGGGGCTGATAAGGATCGCACTGCCGTGCGTGCGGTAGAGTTTCTTCTGTTGTTCGAGGAAAGAGAGGTCTTTGCGGATCGTGACCTCCGAAACCTTGAACAACTCGGCCAGCTGCACGACGGATATGGAGCCGTTCTGCTGCAACAGTGCCAGGATCCGGTTATGACGCTCCGGAAGGCTCAAAATAGTCTCTTCGCCGGATTTATTCATAGGTCGATTAAAAATTTGGTTTTATAATGCAAGATACGAAAATAATCCGAAATTAGATCGAAACCTTCCGGAGAAATATTTTTTTCGGCAATATATTGTGCTCCGAAACGAAATATTATGAAATAAAACATATTTTATTTTGAAATACAAAAAATCATATGTAATTTTGTTGCGAAACGAAATTCATGAATTTATGGAAAGACTTGCACAGATCAAAAAACTATCCGAGAAAGACAAGGTTTGGGATATCGTAGTGGTAGGCGGGGGCGCCACGGGCCTCGGCGTGGCGGTCGACGCAGCGACCCGCGGGCTGAGCGTAGCGCTGCTCGAAAAGACCGACTTCGCCAAATGCACATCGAGCCGCAGTACGAAGCTCGTGCACGGCGGCGTACGTTACCTGCAGAAGGGCGACGTCATGCTGGTGCTCGAAGCCCTGCGCGAACGCGGCCGCATGAAAGCCAACGCCCCGCACCTGGTCAAAGACCAGGCATTCGTGATCTCGAATTACAGTTACTGGGATAATTTCCTCTATTTTTGCGGTCTGACCTTCTACGACATGCTTTCGTTCGGTTTCGGTTACGGCCGTTCGAAATTCATCTCGGCAAAAAAAGTAATGAAATACATCCCCACTTCGGTCGAAAAGGGACTCAAGGGCGGCGGCGTATACCACGACGGGCAGTTCGACGACTCGCGCATGGCGATCAACCTCGCGCAGACGTGCATCGAAAACGGCGGCACGGTCGTGAACCAGGCGAGCGTTACGGGGATCGTACACGACGATGCGGGACGTGCCGCCGGCGTGAAATTCGTGGACAACCTCACGGGCGAAGAACACACAATCAAGGCCCGCAGCGTGGTGAACGCCGCAGGGTGCTTCGTGGACGACATCATGCACATGGACAGCCCTACGCACCGCAAGATGGTCACTCCGAGCCAGGGCGTGCACCTGGTGCTCGACATGAAATTCCTGCAGAGCGACTACGCCATCATGGTACCCAAGACCTCGGACGGCCGCGTGCTGTTCGCCGTGCCCTGGCACGACAAGGTCGTGGTCGGCACCACGGACATCGTACGTCCCAAGGCTGAAGAAGACCCGCGCCCGCTCAAAGAAGAGATCGACTTCATCCTCGGCACGGCAGGACTCTACATGAACCCCGCGCCGACCTACAAGGACATCCTTTCGGTCTTCGCAGGGCAACGTCCGCTGGCGGCGCCCAAGAAGGAGGGCAAAAACACCAAGGAAATTTCGCGCAGCCACAAGATCATCGTTTCGGACAACGGGCTGGTGACGATCACGGGCGGCAAATGGACGTCCTACCGTCTGATGGCCGAGGATACGGTGGACAAGGCGATCGAGGTCGCCAAGTTGCCCGACCGCAAGTGCGTGACCAAGAAACTGCGTATCCACGGCTACCGCAAGAATCCCAACCTGGCGGATCACATGTACGTCTACGGCAGCGACGAGCCCAAGATCCTCGACCTTATCAAGCAGCAGCCCGAGCTGGGCGAGAAACTCTCGCCCAAATACGGCTATACCTATGCCGAGGTGCTGTGGGCTGTACGCGAGGAGATGGCCATGACGGTCGAGGACGTGCTTTCGCGCCGTGTGCGCCTGCTTTTCGTCGATGCCCGCGAAGCCATCGCGGCGGCGCCGAAGGTAGCCGCGATGATGGCCAGGGAGCTGGGTCACGACCAGGCCTGGATCGATACACAGGTAAAGGATTTCACGGATTTGGCGAAAACGTATATCTTTGAACAAAACTGATCGCTGAACCATGTGGAAAATACTACGACCCCCTAAACACAAACCGCCCGTCGCTGCGGAAAAAATAGACAAAGAGTACAAGCGGCTGCGGTTGCAGGTATTCATCGGCATCTTCATCGGATATGCCGGTTACTACCTCGTGCGCAAGAACTTCACGCTGGCCATGCCCCACCTTGTCGAAATGGGATTCGACAAGGGCGACCTGGGCATCGCGCTCTCGGCGAACGCCATCGCCTACGGGCTTTCGAAGTTCCTGATGGGCGGCGTCTCCGACCGCAGCAACGCCCGTGTCTTCCTGCCGCTGGGACTGGTGTTGTCGGCGCTGGTGACGATGTTCCTCGGGACATCGGCCGGTATCTCGTCGATCGTCATGATGTTCATCACGCAGTTCCTCATCGGCTGGTTCCAGGGCATGGGCTGGCCCCCGCGCGGACGCGCCATGACCCACTGGTTCTCGCAGAACGAACGCGGCACGAAAATGTCGGTCTGGAACGTCGCCCACAACGTCGGCGGCGGCATGATCGGCCCGATGGCGGCCTACGGACTGTTGTGGTTCGGGTCGTGGCAGATCGGTACGTTCTGGTTCCCCGCCGTGGTGGCCATCGTGGTCGCGATGCTTGCATTCCTGCTGATCCGCGACACGCCCCAGTCGACCGGGCTCCCGCCCATCGAGAAATACCGCAACGACTACCCGAAAAATTACAGCGAGAAGTCGGAGCAGGAGCTTACGACGAAGGAAATCTTTTTCAAATACGTACTCAACAACAAGATACTCTGGTATATCGCCTTCGCCAATGCGTTCGTGTACCTGGTGCGTTACGGCGTACTGGACTGGGCGCCGACCTACCTGAAGGACATCAAGGGTTATGACATCAAGGATGTGGGCTGGGCCTACTCGGCATACGAATGGGCAGCCATCCCCGGCACGATCATCTGCGGATGGTTGTCGGACAAGGTCTTCAAAGGACGCCGGGCCATCACGACCATGATCTACATGGCACTCGTCGCGGTCTTCGTCGTGATCTACTGGAAAAACATGGACAGCGTACTGCTGGACAACATATCGCTGATCGCCATCGGATTCCTGATCTACGGCCCCGTGATGCTGATCGGCGTTCAGGCCCTCGACCTCGCACCCAAGAAGGCCGCCGGGACAGCCGCCGGGCTGACCGGATTCTTCGGATATTTCTTCGGCACGGCCATCCTCGCCAACATCGCCATGGGTTCGATCGTACAGCACCTGGGCTGGGACTGGGGATTCATCATGCTGCTCGCGGCGTGCGCCCTGGCCTTCCTCTTCATCAGTTTCACCTACCGGGAAGAACAATATCTGGTTAAACAACGGAAATAGCAAGGCTTCACGGCGGCCCGGACGGCCGCTGCGGAGCGAGGGGTTCCTTTTATAGGATTGTTATGTTTGGGTGGGGCGTCAGCCCCGAATCGAAAAAGCCTTTAACTCCCGGTTAAGGGCTTTTTCATTGCCCCCGACCAGCCGGTCGACCAACGCATGGAACTTCGGGGAATGGTCGTGGTGAACGGTATGGCACAACTCGTGGACGATGACGAAATCGCGCAAATGCTCCGGAAGCGTCATCAGGAAAAGGCTCAGCGAAATATTGTTCGTCCCGGTACAGCTCCCCCACTTCGTACGCGAGGCACGGATCGTCAGCTTGTTGTACTTCAGCCCCGTGATGCGGGAGATCCGCCCGATACGGTCGGGCAGGTCGGCTTTGGCGGCGCGCCGCAGCTCTTCGACGCCGGGGTTTTTTCCCGCGGCGGGCGCCACCTGCGGGGGGAGTGCCGCACGCCGCTGCGCAAGCCGTGCCCGGGCCGCCTCGACCCATCCGGCTTTGCACTCGAGAAACTCCATCGCTCGCCGTGCGGAAACCCCGCAAGGAAACGACAGGCGGACACACCCCGTCCCCCCCCCCCCCCACGGCAAAACACGCGGGGCGGGGCGGCGGCGAT
>ERZ859967.1338-NODE-1338-length-11598-cov-2.140951_pt1 | contig 11598 bp, 8 predicted proteins | sample MGYA00510115_ERZ859967 | MGnify/ENA primary metagenome ERZ859967 (study PRJEB30046, sample SAMN00715171) | human gut metagenome | study: EMG produced TPA metagenomics assembly of the A metagenome-wide association study of gut microbiota in type 2...
GGAAATAACTCGGCAATGACCAAGTTTCGTGAAAAATACAGAAACATTGATGTTCTTCTTGTCGATGATATTCAGTTTATTATAGGAAAGGAATCTACACAGGAAGAATTTTTCCATACCTTTAACAGCCTGCACAGTGCCAAAAAACAGATTATTATTTCGTCAGATAAACCTCCAAAAGATATGGAAATCCTGGAAGAACGTTTCCGTTCACGATTTGAATGGGGCCTGATCGCAGATATCACACTGCCGGATTACGAAACCCGAATGGCAATTCTTCATAAGAAGGAAGAAATGGATGGATATGATATTAACGAGGAAGTAATCAAATACATTGCAAACAATATTAAATCCAATATCCGCGAACTGGAAGGCGCGATCAACAAGGTGATGGCTTTTGCCAAACTTGAAAAAAAGGAAGTTACACTTGAACTTGCCGAACAGGCGTTAAAGGATATTATTTCCCCTGATGAAAAGAAAGTCATCACGCCGGATTATATTATTTCCATGGTTGCTGAACATTTTGATGTTACAGTGGATGACCTCTGTGGAAATAAGCGTAACTCCAAAATTGTAACCCCCCGCCAGATTGCCATGTATTTATGCAGAGAAATCATCTCAACTCCGCTGAAATCTATCGGAAAATGTCTTGGAAATCGTGATCATACTACCATTATGCACGGCATCGACAAAATTGAAAAAGAAATCAACAACGATGAAAACCTTAAAAACACCATTGAAACTTTAAAGAAAAAAATTAATCCACAGGGATGAGGATAACTGACTGTATAACATGTGTATAAGATGTTGATTGAATGTGTATAAGTGTGTATAACTTTTCGCCGCTTTTTGGGCGCTTCGGTTATACACAAGTTATACACATACTTTAAGCACACCTTTACACGAAGTTATCCATATCCGAACTCCTTGAAAAATCAACCTTCAATGGAGTTTTTCACATATTCACATCCCCTACGGCGGCGACGACGGATTCCTTTTATATATTTATCTATAAAAAACCACATCACCCAAGAAAGGAAGTTATACACATTATGAAAATCATTTGCCAGAAAATCAACTTGCTCAAAAGTGTAAACATCTCACTGAAAGCAGTTCCCTCTAAAACAACAATGCCAATTCTGGAATGTATTCTGATTGATGCAACGAAGGGTCAGATTACTTTAACAGCCAACGATATGGAGCTTGGTATTGAAACGGTGATTGAGGGTGAGATTATCGAAAAGGGTATTATTGCTCTGGATGCTAAGATTTTCCTTGAAATGGTACGTAAGCTTCCTGATAATGATGTCACTATAGAAACAGATTCTTCCTATAAAACAATCATTACCTGTGAAAAGGCTACCTTTAATATTATTGGTAAATCCGGTGAGGATTTCTCCTATTTACCTCAGATAGAAAGATCTGATTCCATTCTTCTTTCCCAGTTTACTTTAAAAGAAGTCATCAGACAGACAATTTTCTCAATTGCAGATAATTTTACAAACAAGATTTTAACGGGAGAATTATTTGAAATCAATGGTAATCTTTTAAAAGTAGTTTCTTCTGACGGATTACGTATTTCTCTTCGTAGAATAGAACTGAAAAATACCTATCCTGATAAGAAAGTAATTGTTCCCGGCAAAACATTAAATGAAATCAGTAAGATTTTATCCGGTGATGCTGATAAGGATGTCAATCTCTTTTTTACTGACAAACATATCTTATTTGAGTTTGACAATACAACTGTAGTTTCCCGTCTGATTGAAGGAGAATACTTAAAGATTGATAATATTTTATCCGCAGACTATGAAACAAAAGTAAAAATTAATAAAAGAGAATTTTTAAGCTGTATTGACCGTTCTACACTTCTTGTAAAAGAAGCAGACAAGAAACCTATCATTCTGGATATTAAAGATGATGTCATGGAATTAAAAATGAATTCCATTGTAGGTAGTCTGGATGAGGAAATTGACATAGTAAAGAACGGTAAAGATCTGATGATCGGTTTTGATCCGAAATTCCTGATTGATGCATTGAAGGTCATTGATGATGAAGATATTGAGATCAAGCTTCTCAATCCAAAGGCTCCATGCTTTATCAAGGATGAACAGGAAAGTTATATTTATCTGATCCTGCCTGTAACTTTTAGTACAGTTGCCTGATGACATCTGTACAGAATTGACATAATGTATCAATAAATGGTAAGATATAACTGTCTATATTTATGGACAGTTATATCTATTATTCATATTTGTATAGTCGGAAAGGACTTATCATGAAAGAAGTAAGAATCAAAGATGAATTTATAAAGCTTGGACAGGCTCTGAAACTTGCCGGTCTGGTAGAATCCGGTGTTGATGCCAAGTTTGCTGTACAGGATGGTAAGGTTCTGGTAAATGGTGAAGTCTGTACTCAGAGAGGTAAGAAGCTTGTAAATGGTGATGAAGTCACATTTGCGGGCGATACCTTCAGAATTTTGGCATAGAGTTCAGGAAAGAATGAAGCATGATTATCAAATCATTGGAACTTGATCAGTTTAGAAATTATCATTCGTTGTCTATGACCTTTGATTCTGGAACGAATATCCTCTATGGGGATAATGCACAGGGTAAGACCAATATATTAGAGGCTATCTATTTGTCAGCAACAACCAAGTCACATAAGGGAAGTAAGGACAGAGACATTGTACATTTTGGTGCAGAGGAAGCGCATATTCGCACTTATATCGAGAAAGACGGTTTGGAGAATCGTGTAGATATGCACCTTAGAAAAAGCAAGTCCAAAGGAATTGCCATCAATGGTCAGAAGATTAAGAAGGCGGCAGATTTACTTGGGCTTTTAAATGTTGTCTTTTTCTCTCCGGAGGACTTATCTATTATCAAGAATGGACCGGCAGAGAGAAGACGTTTTGTGGACATGGAATTATGTCAGTTGGACAGCTTTTATCTGTACAATCTGAATAATTATAATAAAATTGTAAATCAACGTAACAAGCTTTTAAAAGAATTATCCTTTAATCCAGGATTAAAAGACACTCTTTCCATATGGGATTCCCAGCTGTTATCCTATGGAAGCAAGGTTATTGAGCGCAGGATTTCTTTTGTGGAACAGCTCAATGACATTATTTATGATATTCACCGTAAGTTATCTGGAGATAAAGAAGATCTGAGGATCATTTATGAACCGGATGTTGCGTTACAGGATTATGAACGCAGATTACAGGAAGGTCAGGACAGAGATATTCGTCTCAAGCAGACAAGTACCGGTCCTCATAGAGATGATTTCTGTTTTAAGGTAGGAGATATTGATATCCGCAAGTTCGGATCTCAGGGACAACAGAGAACAGCAGCACTTTCCCTAAAGCTTTCGGAGATAGAACTTGTAAAGAAAATCACAAAGGATACGCCGGTTCTTTTACTGGATGATGTTTTGAGTGAACTTGACAGTAACAGACAGAATTATTTATTAAACAGTATTGGTGACATCCAGACGATTATCACCTGTACCGGTCTTGAAGAATTCGTAAACAACCGTTTTGAAATTAATAGAGTTTATAAAGTTTCCAATGCAACTGTAACGCAGGAAAACTAAATTGGAGGTTAGAAATGAGTACTGAGTATGGAGCAGATCAAATTCAGATACTGGAAGGTCTTGAAGCAGTCAGAAAAAGACCAGGTATGTACATCGGCAGCACTTCATCAAGAGGCTTGCACCATTTGGTATATGAGATTGTTGACAATGCCGTAGATGAAGCACTGGGAGGATATTGTGATACGATTGATGTTACGATCAATCCGGATAATTCCATAACAGTCATTGATAACGGACGTGGTATTCCTGTTGGTATCAATCATAAAGCAGGTATTCCTGCGGTTGAAGTTGTATTTACCATTCTGCATGCGGGCGGTAAATTCGGTGGTGGAGGATACAAGGTATCCGGTGGTCTTCATGGTGTTGGTGCGTCTGTTGTAAATGCGCTGTCCAACTGGCTTGAAGTAGAGATCTGCAATGAAGGCAAAATTTATAAGCAGAGATATGAGAGAGGACATGTATGTTATCCTCTGAAAGTGATCGGTGAATGTGAACCTGGTAAGACAGGTACGAAAGTTACCTTTTTACCGGATGATACAATTTTTGAAGAGACTGTATATGATTATGACATTTTACAGCAGCGTCTTCGTGAAATGGCATTCCTTACCAAGAATCTCAAGATTATTTTAAGAGATTTAAGACCGGATGATAAGCCAATCGAGAAGACATTCCACTATGAAGGCGGTATCAAGGAATTTGTTTCTTATCTGAATAAGAGCAAGACACCTTTATACGAAGATGTCCTTTATTTTGAAGGCAAAAAAGACAACGTATATGTAGAAGTTGCCATGCAGCATAACGATTCCTATACGGAAAGTGCATACAGCTTCGTAAATAATATCAATACACCGGAGGGTGGTACACATCTTGCCGGATTTCGTAATGCAATTACTAAGACATTCAATGATTATGCAAGAAATGCAAAGCTGTTGAAAGACAGTGAAGCGAATTTAAGTGGCGATGACATCAGAGAAGGTCTGACTGCCATTGTTTCCATTAAGATCGAAGATCCTCAGTTTGAGGGACAGACCAAGCAGAAACTTGGTAACTCTGAGGCAAGGGGAGCAGTTGACAGTATTGTCAGTGAACAGCTTACCTATTATCTGGAACAGAATCCTATTGTAGCCAAGCAGATCTGTGAGAAATCCATTCTTGCACAGCGTGCGAGAGAGGCAGCAAGAAAAGCAAGAGATCTTACCAGAAGAAAAACTGCACTGGAAGGAATGGCACTTCCTGGTAAACTTGCAGATTGTTCTGATAAGGACCCTAAGAACTGTGAAATTTTCATCGTAGAGGGAGATTCTGCAGGTGGCAGCGCCAAGACTGCAAGAAGCCGTGCTACACAGGCTATTCTTCCACTGCGTGGTAAGATATTGAATGTAGAGAAGGCAAGACTGGATAAAATTTACGGCAATGCAGAGATCAAAGCCATGATTACAGCATTTGGTACTGGTATTCATGAAGATTTTGATATCTCCAAACTTCGTTATGACAAGATCATTATTATGACAGATGCCGATGTAGATGGTGCACATATTGCAACACTTATGCTGACGTTCCTATACAGATTTATGCCGGATCTGATCAAGGAAGGACATGTTTATCTGGCGCAGCCACCTCTTTATAAGCTGGAAAAGAATAAGAAGACATGGTATGCATACAGTGATGAGGAACTTTCCAAAATTCTGGATGAAGTAGGAAGAGATCAGAATAACAAGATTCAGCGATACAAAGGTCTTGGAGAAATGGATGCGGAACAGCTCTGGGATACTACAATGGACCCTGAGAAGAGAATTTTGCTGAAAGTAGCAATGAATGAAGAAGCAGAATCTGAAATAGATCTGACCTTTACGACCTTAATGGGCGATAAAGTAGAACCAAGACGTGATTTTATCGAAGCAAATGCTAAGTTTGCCAAGAATCTCGATATTTAAGTTATAAAAAGGCAGTGTAACCAAAATCCAAGGATTACAAGTTACAGAAAGGCAAGATTATTAATATGGATGATACAATATTCGACAAAATTCAAGAAGTCGATCTGCAAAAAACCATGGAGCAGTCCTATATTGAATATGCCATGAGTGTTATTGCATCCCGAGCACTTCCGGATGTAAGAGATGGTTTAAAACCGGTTCAGCGTAGAGTACTTTATTCTATGATTGAATTGAATAACGGTCCTGATAAGCCACATAGAAAGAGCGCACGTATCGTTGGTGATACAATGGGTAAATATCACCCTCATGGTGACAGTTCCATTTATGGTGCATTGGTTAATATGGCGCAGGAATGGTCAACACGTTATCCTCTGGTAGACGGACATGGTAATTTTGGTTCTGTAGATGGAGATGGCGCAGCTGCCATGCGATATACAGAAGCAAGATTAAGTAAGATTTCCATGGAACTTCTTGCAGATATTAACAAGAATACAGTAGATTTTGTACCGAACTTTGATGAAACAGAGAAGGAACCTACTGTATTACCAAGCCGTTATCCCAATCTTTTAGTAAATGGTACTCAGGGTATCGCTGTTGGTATGGCTACCAATATTCCACCTCACAATCTCCGTGAAGTCATTCAGGCTGTTGTGAAGATGATTGATAATAAAGTCCAGGAAGACAGAGATACGGATATTGAAGAACTTCTTCCAATCGTAAAAGGACCGGATTTCCCAACAGGAGGAATTATCCTTGGAACCAGAGGCGTAGAGGAAGCATACAGAACCGGTCGTGGTAAGATTCGTGTACGTGGTGTCACCAGTATAGAATCCATGCCAAATGGCAAGAGCAGAATCATTGTATCGGAACTTCCATACATGGTTAATAAAGCAAAGCTTATCGAGAAAATAGCAGAGCTTGTAAGAGATAAGAAGATTGATGGAATCACTGATTTAAGAGATGAATCTGACAGAGAGGGTATGAGAATTGCCATTGAGTTAAGAAGAGATGTCAATCCTAACATAATACTTAACCAGTTATACAAACACACACAGTTACAGGATACATTTGGTGTAATTATGCTTGCATTAGTAGATAACCAGCCAAAGGTACTTAACCTGTATGACATGTTAAAGTATTACCTTCTTCATCAGGAAGAAGTTGTTACCAGAAGAACAAAGTTTGATCTTAATAAGGCAGAAGAAAGAGCCCACATATTAGAGGGCTTAATGATTGCTTTAGATAATATCGACAGAGTTATATCAATAATCAGAGGTTCTGCAAATGTACAGATTGCCAAGGAAAGCTTAATTGCTGAATTTGCACTTTCAGAAGCACAGGCACAGGCTATCGTAGATATGCGTCTAAGAGCTCTGACAGGTCTGGAAAGAAGCAAGCTTGAAGCTGAGTTGAAGGAACTTCATGAAAAGATTAAAGAATACAAGGCAATTCTTGCAGATAAGAAGTTGCTTCTTGGAGTTATCAAGACTGAAATTTCAGAGATAGCAGACAAGTATGGTGATGACAGAAGAACTTCTATCGGATATGATGAATACGATATTTCAATGGAAGACCTTATTCCAGATGAACCATGTGTTATTGCAAGAACTAACTTGGGTTATGTAAAGAGAATGACACCTGATAACTTTAAGAGCCAGCATCGTGGTGGTAAGGGAATAAAGGGAATGCAGACAATTGATGATGATTATATCAAAGATTTATTCATGACAACATCACATCATGTACTTACATTTTTTACTAACACAGGACGAGCTTATAAGTTAAAGGCTTATGAAATTCCTGAAGCATCAAGAACTTCAAGAGGAACTGCAATAATTAATCTTTTACAGTTAGCACCGGGTGAGACAATCACAGCAGTAGTTCCTGTTAAAATTGATACACTTCAGGATACAGATTACCTGTTTATGGCAACTAAGAAGGGTATAGTTAAAAAGACACCTGTTAAAGATTTTGCCAATATAAGAAAGACAGGAATCCAGGCAATTAACTTAAGAGAAGATGATGAACTTATAGAAGTTAAACTTACAGATGATCAGGCAGAGATTCTTATGGTAACAATGCTTGGACAGTGTATAAGATTTAAGGAAACAGATGTAAGACCTACGGGACGTTCAGCAATGGGTGTTATAGGTATGAGTCTTATGGATGAGGATGAAGTTGTTGGTGTTCAGGTAAGTACCCAGGGAGATACTATGCTTATAGTTTCTGAAAATGGTATGGGTAAGAGAACAGACATTGACGAGTATACAGTTCAGCATCGTGGTGGTAAAGGTGTCAAATGTTACAAGATAACAGAAAAGACAGGTAATGTCGTAGGAGCTAAGGCTGTAGATGATTCAAGAGAAGTAATGCTTATTACAACAGAAGGAATTATAATCAGACTTCAGTGTTCAGATATATCTAATCTTGGAAGAATAACATCAGGTGTTAAACTTATTAACCTTGATGAAGGAATTAAAGTAGCAACAATTGCCAAAGTAAGGAAGCAGCCTGCTGATGAAGATGGTAAGGATGCAGAGGGCTTTGAAGAAGACACAGATAAAACAGTAGAATCTGAAGATTAATCTTAAGGAAACTGCCACATTTATATATGTGGCGGTTTCCTTTTTAGCAGGAGATAAAATGGCTTTAATTAATATTAATTATGAATCAAAAACACTTGGTATGCCCGTTATGATTAATGCAATTATTCCTCAGGGAAGAGGCAGTTATAAGACTTTATATCTTCTTCATGGAATGGGAGGAGATTATACAACATGGATTACGAAATCCAGAGTGGCAGATTATGTAGATAATACTGATATAGCGGTCATAATGATTTCAGGTGATAACAAATGTTATGTTGATAATGTACATGGAAGAAAATATTTTACATTTTTAACAGAAGAACTTATAGAAACCTGTACTAACTGGTTTGGATTATCATGTGACAGAAAAGACCGTTACATAGCAGGAATGTCAATGGGTGGATATGGAGCAGTACATGCTGCACTTATTAAGCCTGATGTATATGGCAAGGTGTTCTCATATTCAGGACTGCTTGATATAGAGAAAAGATTTGACAATCCACAGGGAATAAATACATATCAGATATTTGGAGACAGAGAAAAATTATCAGATAACCGATTTGATATAATGAACTGTCTAAAAGAGGATAATTTCAAGACAAATGTGGAAAATTATCCGGAATTTTACATTAGATGTGGATTATATGATCAGATACTTCCAATGAGCAGACAATGGAATAAATATGCATTAGATTCAGGACTTAAAGTGAATTATTATGAAACTGCCGGCAGTCATGATTTTATTTTCTGGGATAAATGCATACATGAGACAGTTAATATAATAAAAGACCAGTCGTACAGGATGGAGGATATATATGGCAACAGTAATGAATATTAATCATTTTTCTATATATCTTAAGCGTAATATGGAATGCACAGTTATTCTCCCATCAGATATGAAAAATGATGAGAAGCTTCCTGTATTATGGTTATATCATGGAAGAAGTGGTGATAATACTGTATGGCTGTATCATTCACCAATAGCTGAATATGTTGATGAGGGCAGGTTTGCAGCAGTACTTCCAAATGTGCAGAATTCATGCTATGTTAATATGAATATTGGAGATAAGTATGAGTCATATGTTGGAAAAGAATTATTCAATATAATTATGAATATGTTTCCATGTCTTTCTGATAAAAGAGAGAATAATTACGTATCAGGATTTTCTAATGGTGGATACGGATGTCTTCATATTGCACTCAGATATCCTGAAAAATATGGAACTGTAGGAGCATTTTCAGCAGGTGACAAAGCTGATTCAGAATTTCTTAATGATGGAAGTGAAAAGTCAATAAGAAGAATAGAGCTTTATGGTGATGGAGACCTGCATAAAACAGAATATGGAATCACATATCAGGCAGACAGATTAATAGAGCAGAAAAGTGTAAAACCTGAAATATATCATGCCTGCGGAGAACTTGATCCATGGATAGACATGAATCATATATTGAGAGATTATTTCATGAGCCATATTGAATACAATTATGTATACGATGAAATTGAACAAATCGGACATGAATGGAAATTCTGGCGTGAAGAATTAAAAAGGTTTTTAGTATTTACTGGATTAATTAATAATTAAAATACAAGAAGGGAATTGGGAATGAGAGAGGTTAATGTATCAATAATAACAGACAACATTAAAGAAATGTGCATAGAGGCAAATCATTTTCTCACAGATGATATGAAGAATGTTTTTGAAAATGCAGTAAAAAACGAAGAGTCTGCACTTGGAAAGCAGGTTCTTGGACAGCTTGAAGAAAACTTAAAGATTGCAGGAGAGGATATGATACCTATATGCCAGGACACAGGAATGGCAGTAGTATTCATTAATGTTGGTCAGGATGTCCATCTTACAGGCGGAGATATCACAGATGCAATTAATGAGGGTGTAAGAAGAGGATATGTTGAAGGATATTTAAGAAAGTCAGTTGTAAAAGATCCTATCTACAGAGAGAATACCAAAGACAACACTCCGGCAGTAATACATTTTAACATAGTTCCAGGAGACAAAGTCGACATAACAGTTGCACCTAAGGGATTCGGAAGCGAGAACATGAGCAGAGTATTCATGTTAAAGCCGGCAGATGGAATAGAGGGTGTAAAGGAAGCAATACTTACAGCAGTAAAGGATGCAGGTCCTAATGCCTGTCCTCCGATGGTAGTCGGTGTAGGAATTGGAGGGACATTTGAAAAATGTGCTTATCTTGCAAAGAAAGCATTAACAAGAGACCTGAATGAAGAATCCCCAGTTGAATATGTCCGTGACTTAGAAAAGGAAATGCTTGAGAAAATCAATAAGTTAGGAATAGGTCCTGGTGGACTTGGCGGAACTCAGACAGCACTTGCAATCAATATAGAGACATATCCTACACATATTGCAGGACTTCCGGTTGCAGTAAACATTTGCTGCCATGTAAACAGACATTCACACAGGGTAATATAATCAGGGAGGCTAATCATGGATAAATATATTAATGCACCAATAAGTGATGAAGATGCAAAGAGTCTTCACTCAGGAGATTATGTATACATAACAGGAACAATATATACAGCAAGAGATGCAGCACATAAGAGAATGGCAGAGGCTCTGTCAGCTGGACAGCCACTTCCAATAGACATGAAGAATAATATAATATATTACATGGGACCATCTCCGGCAAGAGAAGGAAGACCAATAGGTTCAGCAGGTCCGACAACAGCAAGCCGTATGGATAAATATGCACCAGACCTTCTTGATTTAGGACTTAAAGGAATGATAGGAAAGGGAAAGCGTTCACAGGCAGTAATTGATGGAATCGTAAGAAATGGTGCAGTGTACTTTGCAGCAGTAGGAGGAGCAGGAGCAATTCTTAGTAAATGTATTAAGAAATCCACAGTTATTGCTTATGATGACTTAGGAACAGAGGCTATAAGAGAACTTGAAGTGGAAAACCTTCCTGTAATTGTAGTAATTGACAGTGAGGGAAACAACTTGTATGAAACAGCTATAAAAGAATACAGCAGAGTATAAATATTAATGTACAAATATTAAATAAAAGCCTCTTGACAATATCAGGGGGCTTTGTTAGAATAATAAATGCGTTTGACGCAGAATTTCATATTAAGAGTTAAACATATATGGTTTAGGGCTCGCATTCATGGAATCTGGAGTAGTACTCAAGAGGCTGAAGAGGCGCCCCTGCTAAGGGTGTAGGTCGGGCAACCGGCGCGAGGGTTCAAATCCCTCTTTCTCCGTTTACTACCAATAGGAAGTAAGAGAAGAATCTTAAGAGATTGAGATTTCTTTTTTTACGCCTTTTATGCCATTGTAAATGCTTTGAAAAATAAATGTAAAAAGTTGTTGACAAAGCAGGAAACAATATGGTAGTATGAAAATCCACCGCAGAAACGAAGGTTTTTCGGTTGGAAAAAAGATTTGAAAAAATCAAAAAAGTTGTTGACAAACGAAAGCGGTCATGATAAGATATCAGAGTTGCCGCTG
>ERZ859967.1350-NODE-1350-length-11509-cov-3.290728_pt1 | contig 11509 bp, 10 predicted proteins | sample MGYA00510115_ERZ859967 | MGnify/ENA primary metagenome ERZ859967 (study PRJEB30046, sample SAMN00715171) | human gut metagenome | study: EMG produced TPA metagenomics assembly of the A metagenome-wide association study of gut microbiota in type 2...
AGCGAAGCAATATGCCGTGACTCAAAAGAATGCAACCGAGCCGGCTTTTCATAATGATTATTGGAATGAACACCGTCCCGGTATTTATGTAGATATCACCACGGGTGAGCCTTTGTTCGTTTCAACTGATAAGTTTGATTCCGGCTGTGGCTGGCCCAGTTTCTCAAAACCGATTGACCGTAAACTTATTCATGAGAAGATGGACACTTCTCATGGTATGGTACGCACAGAGGTTCGAAGTGTTACGGGTGATGCCCATTTAGGACATGTCTTCACTGATGGTCCGGCAGATAAAGGTGGTTTGCGTTATTGCATCAACAGTGCTTCGTTGAGATTCATTCCTAAAGAAAAGATGCAGGCTGAAGGATATGGGGAATACATCAGTTTAGTAAAGTAATTTTTCGTATCCGGAAAACTTTCGTATCTTTAGCAAAAACGGAATTATGATTGAATTTAGAGCTGTACCATTGGCATCACTTCTGAATCTGAGAAATCAATATCTGGATTCTTTGCGTTACCCCCAGGAGTTACACTGCGAGTGGCTTGTTGCAAAAGGCACTTGTTTCTGTATCGAACAGGATGAAGAAAGAGTGGGGTATTTCATTCAGTCGGAAGAAGGAGAGCTGATTGAATTCTATCTGTCTGATGAACTGCTTTCACGAAAAGAAGAAATATTCGGAAGAGTATTGAAAGAATTTCAGATTAAGAGTGCTTTCTGCAAGTCGTTTGATGATTTGTTTATGGCTTGCTGCCATGCATATTGTCAATCCAGTGAAATAGGTGGCTATCTATTCCGTTTCTTCACTGATGAGATAGTGATGCCTTTGCAGGACAGGGTAACCGTTCGTAAGGCGAAAGAGATTGATATTCCGTTATTGCTTACTCACGACAGTGATTTATATGAATCTCCCGAAGAGTTAAATTATACCGTTTCGCACCGGATGATACTAATGTATGAAAAGGATGGAGCACTTTTGGGATGCGGCTATCTTATTCGGGTACTTCCGGGAAAAGATATCTTTGATGTAGGAATGTGGGTAAATCCGGCATTCCGCAGGCAGGGGTATGCAACAATGATTATTTCACATCTTAAAGAATCATGCTTAAAAGCGGGATATACTCCTATTGCAGGGTGTGCGGCTGATAATGTTGCTTCACGCAGGACGCTGGAGCGGTGTGGCTTTATGACAAAACATTGTGCCATTGCATTTGATTTCTATCGGAAGTAACATTAAACGGGTCGGGAACTTAAAATAAAAAAACAGTAAATCATCGAATAGGAGGAAACACCGCTTCCTCCTATTCGATGATTTACTGTTTTTTTATTTTAGTCATCAATGTCAATTACTCTCATCTTAGAGTCGAACTTGATTTCCCAACGATTAGACAGCTTTACTTCATATTCTTTTTTATCCCGTTCAATCTGTAAGATTTTAACGTCCGGATAGTTTGTCTTTACATAAGTACGGATTGCTTCCGGGATGATCTGTGCAGGGACTTCACTTTGCTGGCATTTAACTTCTGTCCATTCTCCCGCCTTATCGAATTCTACTTTTTCTCCATTAGTGAAGACCACATCGTAGCTTTTATAGAATAATTCTGTTTCCTGTTTTGCTAATGCCACTTTATGATCTTTAAAGTAGGTATTGAGGAAAGTTTGAGCCTTTGCAGGGAGTTGATTTACTTGGATCGGTTTGTCATTATCTGCCATTACCATTGTGTGCATTGTGAACATACATACTAATAATAAAACTAACTTTTTCATATTCTTCTATTTTTAATAATTAATACTTTGGTTTATTCTGATATTGCAAAGGTAAAGGGAGATTCTGGAAAGAAACTGGAATCCCTTACCGAATGATTGGTTTCTCGGTGTGAAACTGTCAGTTTCATTACTTGGAACTGCTTGTTTCATTACTTGAAACTATCGGTTTCATTGCTTGAAACTGGAGGTTCCATTGCTTGAAACACTTCGTCCGGTCTGCTGAAACAGAACAGAGGGTCATTCGGCAGGTGGTAATAGGTTTTTGCCGGTGTTAGCGAGGATGTGATATCAATAAACTTTAGCTTTATTGGAATGACATCCTATTCTTTTTTTCCATAAATTTGTCGTCGATTTTAAAAGTAAGACTGCTATGCTTGAAGATATTCTGAAATTCAATAAGGAGTTCGTGCAGAACAGAGGATATGAGAAATACCTCACTAATAAATACCCAGACAAGAAGATTGCCATCATTTCCTGTATGGATACCCGTTTGCTTGAACTGATACCTGCCGCGCTCGGACTAAAGAACGGTGACGTAAAGATGATAAAGAATGCGGGAGGTGTCATATCCCATCCGTTTGGTAGTGCGGTGAGAAGTCTGCTGATAGCCATTTATGAACTTGGCGTGGAACAGGTGATGGTGATCGGGCATACCGATTGTGGTGCGCAAAGCCTGAATAGCAAAAGAGTGCTTGCACACATGAAGGAAAGAGGCATTGCAGATAAGAACATTGATATGCTGAAATTCTGCGGTCTGGATGTTGAGTCCTGGTTGAATGGATTTGACAGTGTGGAGGAAGCGATTAAAAGTTCCGTGGAGTTAATCAGGAAACACCCGCTTATCCCATCGGATATTAAGATAAACGGGTTTATTATTGATTCCATAACCGGAGAACTAAAAATTCTGATCTGACGAGGCAGGAATAAATTCACTTGGTCGTCCGTTGTAGGTTAGTGTCAGTCTATGCATAGCCCTTGTTACAGCTACATAGAGCATACTTTTGTCAATGGCTGAGTTGTAATTCTTGTCGTTGACATAGGGAACGATTACTTCGTCAAATTCCAACCCTTTTGCCATGTGAGATGAGGTAACGATAATACCTTTCATAAAAGCAGAACTTTGATTGGACAGGAAATGGATATCACCGGTATGCACCCGGAGGCTTTCTGATAGCTCTCTTGCCTGTGTTTCGGTTTTGCATACTATCCCGAGTGACGTATAACCGGACTTTTTAAAAGAAGAAATTATACTGAAAATACCCAGTATTTCCTGTTTTACATCTTCAAACCGTAGGATTGCAGGAGGTTCACCATGACGTATGATAGGTTCTAATTCATGATTGGTCTGAATCTTTTGCGAGAAATCCGTGATTTCAAACGTAGAGCGGTAACTTTTGCATAGTTTCATTATTTCGCCTATAGTGAATGCTTTCCGAATCATATCGGCTGTTGACGAACCATAAGGGTTGACAGATTGTGATGCATCTCCGAGAATAGTCTTCCGGCAGGGGTAAAGTTTCTGAATTACTTTGTATTGGATAGGAGAATAATCCTGCATTTCGTCTATCAAAAGATGTTTGACACCGGACGAAGCAATATTTCCGTCTAAAGCCAGATGCAGGTATGCCAAAGGTGCCAAGTCAGGGTATTCCAACATCCGGTTCTTGCGTAATTTGAATAGTTCGGGTTTACCTACCCATACGAAAAACTCTTTATAAATCTGAAGATCGTTGTTACCTGCAAACATCTTCTTTATTTCTTTCTTCAACAGATTTTTCTCTGAAGTGGTAATTGTAAAGTAGTATTGCACCTTCATCATTTCCAGGATATAATCCGTCATAGCTTCAGAACGCTGGCGCATGGGGTAACGGTTGAAGCGCCTGAATTGCTCTTCAATATATTCGGCGGGAATTGTGATGTGCCTGGTGAGTTTTACTTCTGCTGCTTTGAAGTAGTTGTTTTCCATATAGAGGATGAACTTATCGAGCTGTGAAATAAACTCGAAGGAAGATTTGTATTTGATCCGTTCAATGAAGTCCAAGGACGTTTTTTCGAGTAATTCCGTTACCTGTTCAAAGAAGTTCTGGTATTTGTATTTGTTTTCAAGAACTCCCGAAAGAATCTGCTCCATACTGGTTTCGGGCACACTTTCTTCGCCAAGCTCGGGAAGTACGTTCGAGATATAATCACCGAAAACTTTATTGGGTGAAATAATAAGTATATCTTTTGAGGAAATATTCCCTTTCAACGTATAGAGCAGGTAGGCGATGCGGTGTAAGGCAATGGATGTCTTGCCCGATCCGGCAACTCCCTGGATAATGAGCACGTGGGCTTCTTCATTGCGAATGATCCGGTTCTGTTCCCGCTGGATAGTGCTGACAATATTCTTCATTTTATCATCGGCATTGCTGCTGAGTTCCTTCTGAAGAATTTCATCATGTACAGTCAGCGAGCTTTCTATCATATATTCCATTTTGCCTTTACGGATGCGGTATTGGCGTTTAAGTGAAATATCTCCGCTGATTTCACCGGTAGGGGAGGTATAAACCGCTTTCCCCAGTTCGTAATCGTAGAACATACCGGAAATGGGAGCCCGCCAATCGTATATCAGGTTCGTCTTACTTTGTGAATCATAGAACGTATGTATGCCTATATAAATAGGTAAAACACTACTGCCGTTTTTCTTTTCCTCGAAATCTATCCGTCCGAAATAGGGGATATCCAATATTTTGCCCAACCGCCTGCGTTTGTCAATTACGCTTTCACCCAGTGCGAAATGATTGAGGATGCTTTCGCGCATGGATCGGATTTCATGCGGATCGATATCTTTGTTTGACCAGATATAATCTTTGTATTCCTGTAAGGTTTCTACATGTTCTTTGACTGATGTATCGGTGTTCTGAATCGTATCGTTAATGATGCCGATGACCTGTTGCAAGTACTTTTTTTCCTGTTGTTCTGATAGATTGAATGTCATAACTCTTTTAATTTTTTATCTGGGAAGTTTGGAAAGGGTGGCAAAGTTAGTCCGAATTATCAGGTTATTAAATAGTTATTTATAGCTATATATCCGTCCTTTTTTCTACATTTGCACGTCATTACAAAAGAACAACAATGGATATTCTTGATCTTGCCAGACGGAATCAACAGAAAGCCCGGAAAATTATAGAAGACACAAAGATCATCCCTATTTGGGAAAGTATAGGTGCCAGAGTAAATTTAGTAGGTTCTTTGAGTACAGGATTGCTGATGAAGCATCTTGACATTGATTTTCATATTTATACCTCACAATTTAGTCTGTGTGATAGCTTTCAGGCAATGGTGAAGTTTACGGAAAACAAGTCTTTCATGAAGATGGAGCATAAGAATCTGCTGGATACAGAGGAAGCATGTGTGGAGTGGCATGCTTGGTATCGGGATGCAGATAATGCGCTCTGGCAGATAGATATGATCCATATTTTGGAAGGTTCCCGGTATGATGGCTATTTTGAGAAGTTTGCCGAACGGCTTTCCGCTGTTTTGACCGATGAAACAAGGTATGCCATTTTAAAATTGAAATATGATACGCCCGAGTCGGAAAAGATTATGGGAATAGAGTATTATAAAGCTGTTATCCGGGATGGCATACGCAGTTATGAGGACTTTATGGAATGGAGAAGTCTGCATCCGGTTACGGGAATTATGGACTGGATGCCGTAACTTGCATATTTCTTTCGCAGAGCGGTTAGCTTAGTATTCCTGACTTTAATCCTGCATTGATAGCTTCGATAGAATTCTGTACCCCTAATTTGTGCAATAGGTTTTGCCGGTGAATATTGACCGTATGAATACTAATGCAGAGATTGTGAGCTATTTCTTTACTTAATAATCCTTTTTGAATAAGCTGTAAAATCTCCAGTTCACGCTGTGTCAGATGAATCCGTGGAATAGATACTAAAGTAGGCGAGAACATTTCTCCATTTTTGAGATTCAATACAGTGCATTCCACCTGATCGGTTTCTGTCTGATTGGGCGCAATCTCTATATTTCCAAGTATCAGCCATGCTTTTCCGTTGTGGCTTTGTTCTAAAACCTGTTGTCGGCTGATTACCCGTATGTACTGTTGTTTGGCATTCATCAGCCGGAAACTATATATATTACAATAATCATTTCTTTGTTCGTGAGGCAGGCTATAGATGAACTTGCTAAGGTTAATCTGCAATTGCTCCAGTCGGGCGAAATCGTCCGGATGAAAGCGTGATTCCAAATAATCTCCCTGCTTCTCCAGAGTAGCTATTTTCCGGCTGTCATATCCCAGTATATCTGCAAAGTTAGAAGATGCGAAAGCATATCTGTATTTATAAACATCAACTACAAATGAGCAACTTCTGCTGATTTGGGACATCTGTTGTAGCACAACTTTATCCTGTTCCCAAATGGCATAGTCGATTTCATTTGCAGACAAATGTTGCTTTGCCCACATTTCTTCTCTTGTGATTTCAGTTGATTTCATGCAGTGGAGTAATTTCACGCAAAAATATAATAACCGTTGATTTATCCGGGTAAGATCACTTGCTTTTTTATTATTTTTCCTACATTTGCTGTGTAGAATTCACATAAAACGATTGTTCAACTCATGAAACATCAACTCTGTATATAGCTACGCTCCACGAATAGTACTTTCCAATAAAAGCTATTCGGCTATCCTGACGGATTTTTGTAATTCGTCACAGAGTTTTCCTATCTGATTATTTACATCGAGTGCCACGCAGCTATGTGTATAGTTGTGTAGCATACGTTTATTTTAGTTGAACAATGAATTATACGTATAAGCAAATATGGCTCATCAACTTTCCTGTGATGATGAGCATCCTGATGGAGCAATTAATCAATATTACTGATGCTATTTTTCTGGGACATGTAGGCGAAGTGGAGTTAGGTGCTTCTGCGCTTGCAAGTGTTTATTATCTGGCCATTTATATGCTCGGTTTTGGCTTTAGTTTGGGTTTACAGGTTATGATTGCCCGCAGAAACGGGGAACAAAGATACGAAGAAACAGGCAGGACTTTCTTCCAGGGATTATTGTTCCTAAGTGGACTGGCTATGTTTTTAAGTCTTGCGTCCTATATACTGTCACCTGTTATCCTGAGATATTTCATCCGTTCACCGGAGATTTATAATGCTGCGGTTGATTATCTGACATGGAGATGTTTCGGTCTGCTATTCTCTTTTCCATTTCTGGCATTCCGCTCTTTCTTCGTGGGAATTACGAAAACGAGAGTTTTGTCGTGGGCGGCTATAATGGCGGTTCTTATCAATATCCCTTGTAATTACTTGTTTATTTTCAGTCTCAATCTGGGTATATCCGGGGCAGCAATGGCTTCTTCACTGGCTGAAGCCGGTTCTTTATTAATTCTGGTTATCTATACTTTTCTGAAAATGGATAAGGAGAATTTAGGGTTAAAACCTGTTTATGATAGGAAATTGCTAAATTCACTTTTTCACTTATCCGTATGGAGTATGATGCATGCTTTCATTAGTGTTGCTCCGTGGTTTTTATTCTTCGTGGCTATCGAGCGATTGGGAGAAAAACAACTGGCAGTGTCGAATATTATAAGAAGTGTTTCTACCGTTTTTTTTGTAATAGTCAATTCGTTTGCGGCTACTACCGGTTCACTGGTCAGTAATCTGATAGGTGCGGGTGAGGGGAGAAGTATGTTCCGGCTTTGTGGTAAAATTCTCAGATTGGGATATGCAATCGGTCTTCCTTTGATAATTATTGCTATGTTATTTAATCAACAGATTATCGGATTTTATACGGATAATGCAGAATTAATAGAACTTGCTCAGTATCCGTTTATCGTGATGTTGCTGAATTACACATTTGCTTTGCCTGGTTATGTTTTTATGAATGCAGTAACAGGTACAGGTAATACCCGGATTGCATTTATCTTTCAGATTTCCACTATTGTCGTCTATCTGGCTTATTTGTATCTATTGAGTTATTGTTTCACAACGACTTTACCGGTCTATTTGACGGCTGAGTATTTGTTTGTGATTCTATTAGGTGTTCAATCTTGCGCTTACCTGAAGATAAGCGGTATTAGTAAGGGGAATAAAGTAATATAGCCGATACCTTTATTTTATTGGTAAAGTGACGATCATTCGTATTCCTTCCTTATATGCAGGATCTATTTTTATCTCTCCGGCAAGTCGTTTTGTGATGAGCCGGCAGAGATATAATCCCAGTCCATTACCGGGAACAAAAGTGTCAAGTTTGGAGAAGCGGTTGAATACTTCTTCATGTTTCTCCTGAGGAATACCGCAACCGGTATCGGTGACATATATCAGGATTTTCTCTTTGGATTTATCCACTCCATATCCTAAAGTGATCTGACCTTTTTCTGTGAATTTATTAGCATTACTCAGCAAGTGTTCGATTACTTGGGTTAGGTATTGGGCATTGCTTGGAATAATCATACTTTCTTCTGTAATCTTCAGCTTATATTCTATGCCCTCCTTTTTCTTGAGTTGCTTCATTTCATGTACACAAATACTTTTCAGATCTGTAGGCTGACAGGGAAGTTTTTCTTCGGAAACATCCAGATTAGCAACTTCCAGCATACTGTTGATAAGACTTGTTAGTAATACAGTATTCTTTTGAATTTCCGGTGGAAACTCTTTGCGCATCTCCGCATCGATTTCTTCATTCATGATCAGATCGGAGAATCCGACGATAGCGTTGAGTGGAGTACGTATCTCATGGCAGATTGAGTTGATAAATGATTGTTTCATCTTTTCGCTTTCCTGTGCTTTGAGATGCAAGGCTTTTAATTCCATTTTCATCCTTTTCTCCTTCTTCCAGGAAAAATATAAATAGGTGCAGATAAGTACTACGATTATTAATAAAATGCTGAGAGAAATGAGCATCGTTTTCTTATTTTTTATCTCCAGCATAGTCTTTTCATTATTGAGAGTATTCAGATCATACTTTACTTGTAATTCATTGAGCTGCTTATGTGTAGCTTCTGTGCTTAATGAATCCTGAATCAGATGTGAAATCTTCAAATATTTCAGAGCATTCTGATAATCTTTGATTGCTTCATAAGTCATGGAATTGATGTTGTATAATCCGGGCAGATTCTGTGGTGCTAATGTTTCTGCAAATTTAATCAGACTGTCATTGGCTGCTATTGCCTTGCGAAAATCTCTTTCGGTACGGTTATTGGAATAATAGTTGTTGGCACAAAGATAATAATTGTATTTATCCAGATCATTAGTCAGACCCTTACCAATTTCCTGAATGCGCTTCCAGTAATATTTTTCTTGTTCTAATGTCAGATATGGCAAACTGCTAATCATAAATGAATAGTACTGAAGGAGATATAAATCTATATTATAGAAAGGACGCTGTTTTTGGTAATCATTTTTGTATTTTTGCTCTACCATATTAATAAGCTGCTCCATGATTTTCACAGCTTCTTTGTTCTTACCTGCTTGGGCGTATGTAAAACATACTCTCCAGGTAATGAATTTTTTGTAGATGTATTTTTCTTTTTCCGGGAGTGTTTCTGCAAGTTGCATGGCTTTATCCAAATAAGGTATTGCCTTTTTGAATTGATCACTCATATAGAAACTCGTTCCCATATTATAGGCTGATGCTATTTGTTTGTATACATTGTCTTCTTTATCTGTCTCTACATTCTTGGAATCTAATTCTTCTTTGATAGCTTCCGTTCTCTCTCCGGAGTAGCATCGTGAGTCAAAAGTTCGCATATGATAAAAAGGTAATAAACTTTTGAGTTCATCCTCGGTCGCTATCTTTTTAAAATATTCGGTGTATTTGGCTATTGTATCTTTATTGTATTCGCTGATTCCGGCGATAAGAATATCGTCGAGTGCATTCAGCATATTTTTTCTGTCATCGATTGTGGCTGCTTCCTGGTACATCTTTAATAGATAAAGATGGGCTTCAGGATTTTCCTGATAGAGGTCTGCCAGATTTCTGTATATTTGAATTCTTTTCTCGGAAGACTGGGTGTTTTTTAAAACACCTAGGAGGCTATCTGCTGCCTGTGTTTGGTTTGAGGCAAGCACTGTCGAATTGATAAGTATAAATATAGCAGTTAGTAAATGTCGCATAATATGTTGCTACTTTGTAATGGCGCAAATCTACTGCTTTTTTTCGTGATTTTGTGTTGTTTGAGAAAAATATTTTCGGAGGTTTATCTTTGGTATTTTTTACCTTTCTGATTTGCTTTCTGAATTTATCCGATTTAGTGATAAATACTTGTTTAACTGTAATTTGCAGAAGTGTAATTCTTGTGGATCAGAAAGAAAACCTTATATTTGTAACATGACGATAAATGTCATATAAATCTTTATAGACTTAATACTTAAAAGCGTAACTAAATGGCAAAAATCAATTTTTACCTTCTCTTTAATGGCAATTGCGAAGAGGCATTCAATTTTTATAAATCAGCTTTTGGTATAGATTTTACTTTTATAGGCAGATATGGGGATATTCCTCCGCAGAATGGGATGCCTCCGATTTCTGAGGATGAAAAAAATAAAATAGAGAATATCTGTTTGCCTATTGCTGAAGAGACTGTTTTGATGGGAGCGGATGTTTGCGGCTATATGGCGCAAAATACTGTATTCGGTAATAATTTCTCTCTTTATATAGAAGCTGATAGTAGAGGAGAGGCAGATCGATTGTTTGCCGGGTTGTCAACAGAGGGACGTGTAACGATGCCTATGAGTGAAGCACATTGGGGGGATTATTTTGGAATGTTTACTGATAAGTTTGGTGTGAATTGGCTGATAAATGTCCGCAAGAATATAGGGTAATTATATAGTGATAAATTAAAAGAATAATAGTTTTACTATGGAAGAAATGTATTGTCAGAGTTGTGGTATGCCACTTGTAAAGGCAGAAGATTTTGCAACAAATAAAGACGGAACTCCTATGAGTGAGTATTGCATCTATTGTTTTAAAGATGGAGATTTTACAGGATGGAATAATCCCCTTTACAAGTTTGGCGAAGTTGTTGCCATTGCACAAAGCTATAGGGATTCAGGCTATTCCCCAGACTCACTAGACAGGCATCCGAAAGATTTAAGCGTTCGTGGCCTCATGAAGAATTCCGCAGGATGGAATAACAAAATGTTCGTTAAGTCGTATGCTTGTAAGCATCACATAAAGATAACCAATGTAAAAATAGAGCGTTTGCAGGATATATCAGATGAAGATTGCTTGAAAGAAGGAATTATTCATGCGTATACTGATAATAATGGAATAAAGAGATATCATACCCCTCATACAAAAAGAGGATATTTATCAACAGATGTAGCTCAACAAGCTTTTTCGTTCTTGATAGACAAAGTTTCCGGCAAAGGCGCATGGGAAAGTAATCCGTTTGTATTTGCTTACGAGTTTGTGTTATTTGACTAAGGGAGGAATAGCAATGCCAATAAGCAAAGTTATGAACCAAGCAGACAGCAACCTACTGGCGGAATGTATGAAGGAAGCTGCAGGTTACTGAAATAGTTACTTCAATAGTTTTGTATGCTACTATAAGCCCTATTAGGGCTTTATTCGGTATTTTTAGTTTGTGAAATGGATAAAATTAAGAAAAGATGTGTGCTGCACCTAAAGGAAACCAATTTTGGAAGTTAAGAAGTAAACATGGACGTGACAAGTTGTTTGCTACTCCTGATTTATTGTGGGAAGCGGCTTGTGAATATTTCGCTTATTGTGATAAG
>ERZ859967.1351-NODE-1351-length-11503-cov-1.702044_pt1 | contig 11503 bp, 7 predicted proteins | sample MGYA00510115_ERZ859967 | MGnify/ENA primary metagenome ERZ859967 (study PRJEB30046, sample SAMN00715171) | human gut metagenome | study: EMG produced TPA metagenomics assembly of the A metagenome-wide association study of gut microbiota in type 2...
CAAGTACGGCAGGCATTTTTGTCCGTTTGAGTACAACAAGGTTAGGACGTTCGGTAATTCCAAGATTTTTAAAGCCAGCCTTTTCCAGCTCAGAATTGATATTGGCAGCCATCTGTGATTTAATACCGGAATTATTGTAAACAAGAGTTTCCACGCCTGTGTACTGGTTAGGAGTAGGGGATGAATTTCTGTGGATTGAAACAAAATAATCAGCCTTAGCATCGTTGGCATCAGTCGCTTTTTTAAAAGGTGTCTCATATTCATCAGTAGTACGGGTGTACACAACGTCAATACCATTTTTTTCTAATATATCACCTACGGCAAGAGCGAGCTTTAAGTTGTCATCTTTCTCAGCCCTGCCATTATATGTTGCACCATAGTCGCTACCGCCGTGTCCGGCATCTACAGCAATCTTATATTGAGCCATAATATCTCCAATAACATTAATCATATTATTGTATGCAAAAGACATAATAAGCGTACCTGTCACATATATTTATCTTAAGATGAGAAAGAGGACAGATTATGAACGTTGGATATGTACATACATTTGAAGTGCCAGAAAATAATATTGATAAAGGCCGATTGAAGGTAAGTGTTGTCAATGAAGAAAATGTGCCAATTAAAGGAGCGGCTGTAAGACTGTCGTATACAGGAAATCCTGATAATATAATAGGAGAAAGTGGTACAGATGGAGACGGGATAAGTATATTTAACGACTTAAGAACGCCTCCAATTGAATATAGCATGGAACCGGGGAACAGGCAGCCATTTTCAGAGTATGACATAGCTGTAAGTGCGCCAGGATTTGATAATGTAAATATATCAGGCAGTGATATGTTTTCGGGGGAGCTAAGCATTCAGAATGTAAAGATGTCTGCAAGGGATAATTCACAGAATAATATAGTCATACCTGTTAACACATTATATGGAGATTACCCACCTAAGATTGATGAAGAAGAGATTAAGCCTATGGGTCAGTCGGGTGAAATTGTGCTTGACAGAGTTGTTGTTCCTGAAATTGTAGTTGTACATGACGGACCGCCTAAAGATACTGAGGCAGATAATTATTATGTTACTTATAAAGATTATATTAAGAATGTAGCAAGCTCTGAGATATATTCAACATGGCCGAGGCAGACAATTGAGGCAAATGTGCTTGCTATTATGTCATTTACATTAAACCGGGTATATACAGAATGGTACAGAAACAAATTTTATGATTTTACAATAACTTCATCAACTGCATATGACCAGAAATGGGTTAATGGAAGAAATGTGTTCGAAAGTATATCACAGGTAGTAGATGATATATTTGACAATTACATATCAAGACCTAATGTAAAGCAGCCAATACTTACACAGTATTGTGATGGAAAGAGGGTGACATGTCCTAACAGACTTTCACAGTGGGGAAGCAAGTATCTGGGAGATCAGAATTATTCATCGATTGATATATTAAGATATTATTATGGTCAGGATGTGTATATTAATGCGGCAGAACAGATAAGCGGAATTCCTTATTCATGGCCGGGAACTAATCTTGATATAGGTTCATCAGGACAGAAGGTAAGACAGCTTCAGGAACAGCTTAACCTTATAGGAGAGTATTATAGTTCTATTCCGGTCCTAAGTACTGATGGAATATATGGTGAGCAGACAGCAGCAGCGGTTAAGGAGTTCCAGCGGATATTCAATCTGCCACAGTCAGGAATAACAGATTTCCCTACATGGTTTACAGTATCAGAAAAATATGTTGCACTTGCCGGACTGGCAGAATTATAAGAATGTTAATGAGGTATGTAAGGCTGTCACTTTGTGGCAGCCTTTTTAGGAGGAACATTTAAACAGCCTGTCCAAGACATGTCTTAATGTCATCTTCCGGATTGCTTATAAGTCTTAACTGGAAAGTGTCTACAAGGTACTGTAATACATTAGGGCTTAAGAATGCTGGAAGTGTCGGACCGAGATAAATATTCTTAATGCCAAGGCTTAATAGGGCGAGAAGGTCTGCAACAGCCTTCTGCTCATACCATGAAACAATAAGAGATAAAGGAAGTCCATTGACATCTGTATCAAATGCATCTGCAAGGGCATTGGCAATAAGAATAGCAGAATATACATCATTACACTGGCCGATATCAAGAAGCCTTGGAAGTCCGGCAACTGTGCCGAAATCAAGCTTATTGAAACGATATTTGCCGCATGCAAGAGTGAGAATCATGCAGTCATCAGGAACCATAGTGGCAAAATCAGTAAAATAACTTCTGCCAGGTCTTGCACCATCACAGCCACCAATCAGGAAAAAATGTCGTATCTGTTTTGATTTTACTGCTTCAACAAGTTCACCTGCATGAGACAGAGCAGCTTCATGTCCGAATCCTACTAGAATTTCTTTTGCTTCCTGCTCTTCGGTAAAGCCTCCAAGTTCAAGAGACTGTTTTATGATTTCAGAAAAATCCTTTTCACCGTCAGGCTTCTTCTCTATATATTTTATGCCATCCCAGCCTACAACATTAGTAGAATATATACGGTCTTTATATGTGTCTCTTGGACGCATGAGACAATTGGTTGTCATAAGGATACAGCCTGGAAGATTATCAAACTGTTTTTGCTGGTCCTGCCATGCGCCGCCAAAATTACCTACAAGATGCTTATATTTTTTAAGACCTTCATAACCATGGGAAGGGAGCATTTCCCCGTGGGTATATATATTAATGCCAAGGCCTTCGGTCTGTTTAAGAAGCATTTCAAGGTCTTTAAGGTCATGACCGGAAACAATGATGAAGGGACCTTTCTTAATGTGAACGTTGACCGGGTGTGGTGATGGATTACCATATATGGTTGTGTTTGCTTCATCAAGTTTTTTCATTATCTCAATAGCCATATCACCTGTTTTAAGAGTCAGACGGATAAGTTCTTCGACAGTCAGGGTGTTATCTGTTATTGCTTCGAGTGCAATGATATAGAAATTGTCAACATTATCACTATAGTATGAAAGTTCCCTTGCCTGATGACCGTAGGCGCTTATTCCTTTAAGACCATAAAGAATAGTCTGTCTTAATGAGCGGATATCAGGATCCAGAGTTTTGTCGTACATAATGCCTGCCATTGGCGCGTCACGCAGCATATCAGCTTTAGTTTCTGGCAGTTCGTATGCAGCAGATGGGGTAATATAATCAGTTGTCCCTACTATATTTTTCAGATTATTTTTGATGTCCTGGGATTGTTTAAGAAGATGGACATGGTCATCTACATTGAAATTAACATTGGTAAGAGTGGTAAAAAGACAATTCTCAATAAAGCTGACAACAGATTTGTCAACATTAAGTCCTGAATCCAGAATATGTCTGGCATAGAAGCTGATACCTTTCAGCTGGTAGATAAGCAAATCCTGAAGATTGGCTATTTCTGGCGTCTTTCCGCATACGCCGAGTTTAGTGCAGCCTTTTCCGCCGGCTGTCTGTTCACATTGATAGCAGAACATATCGTATCCAAGATCCATATTATTACTCATATAATACTCCTTTTTCATTCATAATTATTAATTAATATTATGAATTCTGAATATCTGATTTATTCAAAAATTTGTATGATATGACAATTTAATGATATAAAATGTATGGTACAATATTATATAGAAAGAATATGTGACGGAATCCGTCACATCCTTATGAAAAAGGAGATACGTGTTATGCATATATCAAAGAATTCTGCAACTCAGATTGTTGAAGAAATTTCAAAACTTGTTAAACAGAATATTAATCTTATGGATGAGACAGGACATATAATTGCAAGTCGTGATAAATCCAGAATAGGGGATTTTCATTATGGTGCATATAAGATTATATCTGAAAATCTTGAGGAATATTATATTGATGAAGATGATTTATCAAAAGGCATAAAAAAAGGAATTAATCTTCCACTTGAACTTGATGGCGGAATAGTAGGAGTGATAGGAATGACAGGTGGATATGAAGAGGTTATAACGTCTGGAAAACTGTTAAAAAAGATGACGGAAATTCTTTTGATGGAGAGTCGTGCAAACTATAGACAGCTTATGAATAAGCGTGTAAGGAATGCTTTCTATGAAGAATGGCTTATAAATGGAGGATATAAGAATGCTGATTTAGAAGACCGTGGAATGGCTTTGGGAATAGATATTAATAAGCCAAGAAGAGTGTTTATTGCCAGCATAGATGAGTTGGACAACCTTAAAGATTCACAGCAGGGACAGTCTCAGATTGCAAAATTTGAGAATGATGTTGATGTATTTTTAAAGAGAAATAATTATAAAATGCATTTCAGGAACGCTTCAAGACAGATAATAATCATAGATAATATGGATACAGAAGATGTGGTTAAATTTGCAGAAGAGCTGGCAGGATATGTGTGGGAAAAAGATAAGTTTGAACTGAATATTGGTATAGATTCAGCTCAAAGCTATGATATGCATGAAGCTTATGTTGAAGCACATAGGGCATGGACGGCTGCAGCTGAAAAACATGAACAGATTATATGCTATGAGGATATTAGTCTTGAACTTTTAATAAGCAATGTACCGACAGAGATTAAGCTTGAATATTTAAAGAAGGTATTCAAAGATATGGATTATAATGATATATGTGAAAATATTGCGTTGATGAAAGCGTATTTTAATGCACAGGGATCAATACAGAAAGCAGCAGACAATCTGTATATTCATAAGAATACATTACAATACAGAATATCAAAACTGAAAGAAATAACAGGACTTGATGTCAGGAAACCAACAGAAAGTCCAGCGTTGTATCTGGCATACATAATTACTGATGAATTAATTAATGAAAAATATGATTTACCATTATTGTTACATAATACAAAATAAAAATGATATTATGTGCTGTGTAACATTTTGCTATTGAACTTTACATGCTATTATTGTGTCATACAAAGCACAAAGATTTGTGCAAACCGTACAACAATAAAATAGAAATGAGGTGTTTTTATGACAGGAGTAGCATTGATAATTGCATTTGTCTTGGCTATCATTGTGATGATAGTTGCAATTTCTAAGTTTAAGGTTCATCCTTTCTTAGCAATTATGGCGGTATCACTTATTCTTGCAATGTTGGCAGGGATTCCATTTGTTGATACTGTAAAACCAGACGGAACGAAGGTGTCTGGAATTCCAACAGTTATAGGAGCTGGATTCTCAGGTACATTCAGCAGCATCGGTATTGTTATTATATTAGGTGCATTGATTGGATCGGTACTTGAAAAAACAGGAGCAGCATTGAAGCTGGCAGATATGGTAATTAAGGTAGTAGGAAAGAAAAGACCAGAACTTGCAATAGAGCTTATGGGCTGGGTTGTTTCAATTCCTGTGTTTTGTGACAGTGGTTTTGTAATTCTTAATCCAATAAGAAAAGCACTTGTAAAAAGAACAGCAGTTTCAAGTGTAGCAATGACAGTAGCACTTTCAGCAGGACTTTATATTTCTCATGTGTTTATTCCACCAACACCAGGTCCGATAGCAGCTGCTAATACACTTGGAGTTGGAGATAATCTTTTACTTGTAATGGGACTTGGTGTTGCATGTTCAATATTTCCTCTTATTGCAGGTCTTGTATATGCTAAGTTTATTGGAAAGAGAGTAAAGAGTGCTGATGAAGTAACAGACAATGGAGAGGTTACTAAGACATATGAAGAATTAGTTGCAGAGTATGGAAAGCTTCCTAATGGATTTAATGCGCTGGCTCCAATTCTTGTACCAATCATTCTTATGGCACTTGGTTCAATTTCATCAATGGCTGGCTGGACAGGTGCGCTTGATACAGCATGCCAGTTCCTTGGTAAACCAATAATTGCTCTTGCTGTTGGTACAATATTTGCAGTAATCCAGCTTGCAACGGCACATAAGATGTCCGATTTTTACAATATTACCAATGAGACATTAAAGACAGTTGGTCCTATACTTTTTGTAACAGCAGCTGGTGGTGTGTTAGGAAAGGTAATTTCATCAAGCTCAATGGTTGCATTTATTACACAGCATGCAGAAGTGCTTTCAGCAGTTGGAATATTCTTCCCATTCCTTCTTGCAGCAATATTAAAGACAGCACAGGGTTCTTCGACGGTTGCAATTACAACTACAGCAGGTATCATTGCTCCACTGCTTGGAGCACTTGGACTTGCATCACCTGTTAAGACAGTGCTTTGTGTAATGGCTATAGGCGCTGGTGCCATGACAGTATCACACGCTAACGACTCATACTTCTGGGTAGTTACTAATTTTGGTGACATGAATCCTGAACAGGGATATAAGACACAGACAGTGTGCACATTAATAATGGGTATTGCAGCAATGGTTGAAATATTTATTCTTTCATTAATTTTATAATATAAATGTTACATAATGCGGCTATACTTATGAGAACTATATGGACTTATCAGTATGGTCGCATTATTATATAAAAGAAAGATTATAATAACAATACATTTAGAACAATATCAGGAGGATTATATATGGTTATAGGCTTTGTTGGATTGGGAATAATGGGAAAACCGATGGCAAAGAATCTTTGCAGAGCTGGATATACATTGATTGTTAATGACCATCATAAGGAAAATGTCGATGAACTTGTACAGGCAGGTGCGAGAAGTGGTGATTTAAAACAGATTGGCACGGAGAGTGATGTGGTTATAACAATGCTTCCAAACAGTCCTCAGGTAAAGGATGTAATGCTCGGGGAAAATGGTATTGCGGGTTATATGAAAAAAGGAACATGTTTTATAGACATGAGTTCAATTAATCCTGTCGACAGCAGATATATTGGTGATGTATTAAAAGAAAAAGGAATTGATATGCTTGATGCACCTGTGTCAGGAGGAGAACCTAAAGCAATAGATGGAACAGTTGCATTTATGGTTGGTGGAGATGAGAAAACATTTGATAAGTATAAACAGATTCTTACACATATGGGTTCATCAGTTACAAGATGTGGTGAACTTGGAGCTGGAAATACAACAAAACTTGCCAATCAGATAATTGTTGCATGTAATATCCAGGCAGTTTCTGAAAGCTTCATTCTGGCAAAAAAAGCCGGAGTAGATCCTGAGTGTGTATTTGAGGCAATAAAAGGCGGACTAGCAGGGTCTACTGTTATGAATGCCAAAGTTCCAATGATGATAGAGGATAATGTTGAACCGGGCTTCAGAATTGATTTACATATTAAAGATTTGAATAATGCACTTGAGTGTGCTCATAGTGTTGGAGCTCCAGTACCGATGACAGCACAGGTTCAGGAAATAATGCAGTATCTGCATAACAATGGAGATGGAAGCAGCGACCACAGTGCAATTATACATTATTATGAAAAACTGGCAGACACAAAATTATAAATGTTGTTGACAGGTTATTATAATGTCAGGAAGGAGAATCTTATGAATAAAGAATTAAGAGCGGTTGCAGATAATATAATTGATGCGGCAATTAAAGCAGTTCTTCCGGATGAAGCAGTTAAGAAAACACTTAAAGACAGGAAATTTGATGGAAAAGTTATTCTTGTAGCAGTAGGAAAAGCCGCATGGCAGATGGCAAAGGCGGCAAGTGACTGTCTGGGAGACAGAATAAATGAAGGAATTGTAATAACGAAGTATGGACATGTAAAAGAGCCGATTGAAAGAATAGAATGTTTTGAGGCAGGCCACCCTGTTCCAGATGAGAATTCATTTAAAGCAACACAGGCAGTTATTGAGATGGTAAGCGGACTCAATAAGAATGATACAGTGCTTTTTCTTCTTTCAGGTGGAGGAAGTGCTTTATTTGAGAAGCCGAAGATTACAGGAGAAGAATTGCAGGATATAACTAATCAGTTACTTGCATGCGGTGCAGATATTGTTGAGATTAATACGATAAGAAAACGCTTATCAGAAGTAAAGGGCGGACGGTTTGCAAAATTATGTGAACCGGCGCATGTATTATCAATAGTATTATCAGATATACTTGGTGACCCACTGGATATGATTGCTTCAGGTCCGGCATGTGCAGATACAACAACATGTGAAGAAGCATGGCACATTGTAGAAAAATATAATCTTAATATAAGTGAAGATATAAAAAAGCTGATGGATATTGAGACACCGAAGAAACAGGATAATGTAACAACTTTTATTAATGGAAGTGTGCGTGAATTATGCAGTGCAGTATCAAGGGAATGTTCAAAGTATGGATATGAACCAGTAATGCTTACGGACCAGTTATGCTGTCAGGCAAAAGAAGCCGGAAGTTTTCTTGCATCTATAGCAAAGACACATTGTAAGTCAGGAAAGAAGCTGGCATACATAGCAGGTGGTGAAACGATTGTTAATATTACAGGACATGGGAAAGGTGGAAGAAATCAGGAAATTGCATTATCGGCAGCGGAAGGTATTAAGGGAATGTCAAATGCAGCAGTATTCAGTATAGGCAGCGATGGAACAGACGGACCTACGGATGCGGCAGGTGGATATAGCGATGGTGATACAGCAGGAGTTTTAAAGAATAAAGGAATAGATATATTTGAAGTGCTTAAGAATAATGATGCTTATAATGCTTTGAAACTAACAGAGGGGCTTATTATAACAGGACCTACGGGAACAAATGTTAATGATGTTTCTGTGCTGCTTATATCAGATTGATAAGGTACATAAAGCGATAAAAATATATAATTTAATTATTTATTATAGTGTAAAGCCAGTATTTTGCTGGCTTTATATTTTTTTAATAAATTCATTAGCACTCACCTCTTGACAGTGCTAACAATGAGATGTATAACATCAATTGTAAGAGGAAAACAATAGATAAACAGTGAAGTTAAGCATTCATTGTAATAGAAGGAGGTAATCGTATGAACATTAATAAGTTTACACAGAAGTCTATTGAGGCTGTTAACCAGTGCGAGAAGATTGCCTACGATTATGGTAATCAGGAGATTGATCAGGAACATTTTCTGTACAGTCTCTTAACTATAGAAGATAGTCTTATCGCGAGCCTGATAGAGAAGATGGGAATTGATAAGGACACATTTATTAAGAATATTGAGACTTTACTTAGCCAGAAGAATAAGGTTTCAGGAAATGTACAGCTTTATGTAAGCAATGATCTTAATAAGGTTTTAGTAAATGCTGAAGATGAAGCAAAGAGAATGGGGGATGCATATGTTTCTGTTGAGCATCTTATGCTTGCGATGATTGCAGCACCTAACAAGGGCATAAAGCAGCTTTTTAAGACATATGGAATTAACAGGGAATCATTCCTGTCAGCACTTGCCACAGTAAGAGGCAACCAGAGTGTTACTTCGGATAATCCAGAGGCAACCTATGATACTCTAAGCAAATATGCTACAGACCTTGTAGAAAGAGCTAAGGACGGAAAGCTTGACCCGGTTATCGGCAGGGAGAAGGAAATACAGAGGGTTATCCAGATAACCAGCAGAAGAACCAAGAATAATCCCTGCCTGATAGGTGAACCGGGTGTAGGTAAGACTGCAATCGCAGAAGGACTGGCACTCAGAATTGTGAATGGTGAAGTGCCGGATACCGTAAAGAATAAGCGTGTTGTGACTTTGGATCTGTCAGGAATGGTAGCCGGTTCCAAGTATCGTGGAGAATTTGAAGAGAGAATTAAGAAGGTTATCAAAGAAGTAATAGAAGCAGGTAATATTTATCTTTTCCTGGATGAATTGCATACTCTGATCGGCGCCGGTGGTGCAGAAGGAGCAATTGATGCTTCCAATATTCTGAAACCATCTTTATCAAGAGGCGAGATACAGCTGATCGGAGCTACCACAATTTCAGAATATCGTAAATATATCGAGAAGGATGCGGCACTGGAGCGTAGATTCCAGCCGGTTATGGTCGAGGAGCCTTCCCAAGAGGAAGCAATCCGTATCCTCTCAGGTATTGCATATAAATATGAAGAACATCATAAGGTGACTATTTCACCAGAGGCAATTGAAGCTGCAGTAAAGCTTTCAGACAGATATATCAATGACAGGAATCTGCCTGACAAGGCAATTGACCTGATTGATGAGGCATCCGCAGCTCTTCGTTTGAAAAATATGAACATTCCTGAGAATATTAAGGAAATGCAGGATGCAATCAGAAAGTACGATCTTGAGATTGAGAATGCAATTAAGAATGAAGCCTATACAGAGGCTGCTGAACATCGCAGGAATCAGCAGGAACTGATGAAAAAGTATGATAAAGCAGTAAGCCGTTATGAAAAGGCACAGGCACAGAAGAATCTGGTAGTAACAGAGAACGATATTGCAGAGGTAGTGTCCAACTGGACGAAGATTCCAGTGCAGAAGCTGGCTCAGAAAGAGAGCGAGAGACTGTTAAAGCTGGAAAGCATACTGCATAAGCGTGTGGTAGGACAGGAAGAAGCAGTCAGTGCCGTAGCAAGAGCCATGAAGCGAGGCAGAGTGGGATTGCAGGACCCGAACAGACCGATAGGTTCTTTCCTTTTCCTGGGACCGACTGGTGTGGGTAAGACAGAACTATCCAAAGCGCTGGCAGAAGCCATGTTTGGCTCTGAGAATGCGCTGATCAGAGTCGATATGTCAGAATATATGGAGTCTCATTCGGTATCCAAAATGATAGGCTCACCGCCAGGATATGTAGGATTTGAAGAAGGTGGACAGCTCAGCGAGAAAGTACGCCGCAATCCATATTCGGTTGTGCTTTTTGATGAGATTGAGAAGGCACACCCTGATGTATTCAATGTCCTTTTACAGGTACTGGATGATGGACATATCACAGATTCCAAGGGACGTAAGGTAAGCTTTAAGAATACGGTGCTCATTATGACTTCCAACGCAGGTGCACAGAGAATTATTGAACCTAAGAATCTGGGATTTGCGACCAAGACAGATGAGAAGGCTGATTATAATAAGATGAAAGCCAATGTCATGGAGGAAGTAAAGCGTCTGTTCAAACCCGAATTCATCAACCGAATTGATGAAATTATGGTATTCCATCCATTGACAGAGAAGGATATGAAACAGATTATTACACTTCTGTCCAAGAATCTGTGTGATCGTTGTAAGACACAGATGGATATAGACCTGACATTCACCAGTACATTAAAGGATTATCTGGTAAAGAAGTATTCAGACCTCAAGATGGGAGCCAGACCTTTGAAGCGTGCAATCCAGAATGTAGTAGAAGATGAGCTGGCTACAGCGATTCTGGAGGGCAGAGTGAAACGCGGTGATGTGGTTCACGCAGGTATCAAGAATGATAAAATTACTTTTACAGTTAAGGAATCAAAATAGCTCGATGAATTTCAAAAAACTTGTAAAATTCTTGTGGAAAAACTGCAAATTTTATTATATACTGTAACAAAAAACCAAAGTATTTTTTTAGGAGGACGAAAGAAATGGCAGTAGTGGAAGAATTACTACGCTCCGAAAGCAACGGAAATATCAGTTTTGGTAATCATATGCTGAAACAGAAAGCGAAGCTTGAAGATTTTGAGCAT
>ERZ859967.1361-NODE-1361-length-11434-cov-4.823622_pt1 | contig 11434 bp, 13 predicted proteins | sample MGYA00510115_ERZ859967 | MGnify/ENA primary metagenome ERZ859967 (study PRJEB30046, sample SAMN00715171) | human gut metagenome | study: EMG produced TPA metagenomics assembly of the A metagenome-wide association study of gut microbiota in type 2...
CACGATTTACGCCACGCTGGTGCAGGATCCCGGGGCGTATGTCCGCTACCACACCCGCAAGGTTGCCGAAATACTTTTCTACTCAGCTGCCGATACGATGAACACGGTGGGGAAAATTGACTATACGCTGAAGGATTATGCCGGGGTTTCGGCCAAATCGGGCAACCCTGCGGAAACGGCGATCGTGTACAGTACGCAGCACATCGAGAAGTCGGCGCGCGAGTCGCTTTACAAACTCGACTATGAAACGCGCGGCGTGCTTTTCCACGAGCTGGTGCACGCCTACCAGTTCGAGCCGAAAGGGATTGGAAGCTATTCAACCAACAGGGAGTTTTGGGCCTGCATCGAGGGTCTTGCCGACGCCGTGCGCGCCGAGGCCGGGCTGTTCGACATTGCGGCGCTCCGCAAACCGGGCGGGCATTGGCTCGACGGCTATAAGACGACCGGATTTTTCCTGCAGTGGCTGACGACCATGAATCCCGACGCCCTGCGTGAATTCCACGTTACGGTCCGCGATATGGATGTCTGGAGTTTCGACAAGGCCATGCGTGCGATGTTCGGCCCCGAAAAAGGCATCGAGCAGATGTGGGCAGAGTACCAACAGTTTTTGCAGAGCCAGGCGCCGCAGGCCTGACACCCGCATGGCAAGATATTCGAAAACGAGGCTCCATGGAGCCTCGTTTTATATGGTATGATGCCTGATCCTGAGTATTGTGTCTGTTCGAAGCGGATGTTTCTTGTAATTTATTGAGTTTAATATGGACAGTTTCGCGGACATCCTCTTCGGATATGGTACGGAGTACAGTATGAAAATATAATAAAGCACAAAATGAAGATCCTGAGAGAATACATCGCAATTGCCCCTCTATTTCGGAGGCGATGCTCCTGATCTTATATTCGCAACCATTCCGCAGCTTGTTTTGCAAGGTTCAGGATCTCGATACTCAACACTTTCAACTCGCGTGTCCGCTGGCCCAGTGCGGCGATCTGATGTGGTATTGCAATGTTGGTGAAGTGCGTATTGATGACCTTTACAATCTGGTTATAGTTGTTGCCGATGCGCTGAAACTGGAAATAAAAGTCGTTAAGCCGGACGACGAACTGCGTCTTCGACGGATCGCGTCTGATAACGACGGACTCCTCGCTGAAGATTCTTTTAACAATAAAACGACTCCGGTTATGCTCCAATCCGGCTTTGCTGAGCAGCTCGCAAAAGCGGATGTTCTACTCTTCATTAAGCCGGAAAGAGTATTTATAACTCGGCGTTCGGGGCTTCTTATCGGTCTTGTCTGTCGGTTTTCGGTTCATATCCATATATGGCTTAAAAAAGGGTCGCGACTCGGGAGCGACCCGGGCCTCGCAGAGCGAGAACCTTTGTCGGACAAACCCAAATTTGTCGGACAAAGGTACAACTCGCTGTTTTCTGGCGAAAACAAAAATCCGCGGCGGAGGATTTCTATCGAAGGTTTCGGAAGTTCTCCAACTTTTCATTGAGACGCTGGGCTTCAAGACTTCTGCCGGAGGCTTTGTTGGCTTTGGCATCCCAAAGGCTGGAACGAACGGAGAGTTTGCAGCTGAACTGCGACATCGTGCCATTGATGGTGATACGGCCCATAACGGGAACCTGACCGTGTTTTTCCGACTGCCTTTTTACATAGAAAAGGACTTTGAAAGTGCTGCGTTGCATAATAACTTGAACTTTGTGGATGGGTTAAACGTTAAGTCAAGTTATTTGTTATGCGGAAATCCGATGCAACAAACTGAAAACAAACGCCTTAATGCAAACAAAAGCATTTCGGGCAGGTAACGGATAAGTAACAAAACTCACCGTCGAACCTGCCCGATTCTGCTATTTTATTGCTTCGGGCACATGCGGAAAAGAGAATTAAATACTTATAAACAAGATATTTACTCTTTTCTGCATTTTCTCTTACCTACAAATACCGAACCCACAGAGGTTCTAATTGGTTTTTATGGATTGGTGTGCTTTCTATTTTTAATATCATATTGGGATTCATCGTTAATCTTCAATTCGTATTTGGATTAGGGGTAACACAGATTATACAAGGCATTGCAGTTGAGACTGGCACCGAAATATTAGGTATTATTACCGCCGTATTGATTTCGGGATTCTATATTTGGACATATTATCTGGCAGCCAAAAAAGAACGCTTATGGGCCTACTTTGCGGGATGGAGTATCTATTTACTCGATGCCCTAATATATCTTCTGATTTTACCCATAAACTTTGACGCATCAATTATTTGGCCTTTGTTTCTCCATGCAATATTATTAGTTGTACTATATTCTTCAACTCCGTTATTTGATGAAAATACTTGGCAGAATATAAAGACTTTTGATTGGACACATAGTAGAATTGCATATGTCATTTATGGTGGAATGATAACGCTTATACAGATTGGTTGTTTGGTATTAATTGGTATTACTATGATACAAAATTAGTTGTCAAAACTTATTACAGACAGCAAAGACCTGCATTGAGGCCCTTTTAAGGTGTCTCATGCAGGTTTTTATAGATACACCCCATTGCATAAGTCATAAATTTTTCGTATATTTACATCATAATCAAAGATTTAATCACAACATAAATTTTAGCTAAAATGAAAAGAAAAACACCAAGTATTAATTGAAAAACGGGGACAGAGACTATCGACAATATTCAAATATCGTATATCTCCAAAGGGGTATCTTATGATAATATTTACGGCGTCTGTCTGTTCGTAGGACGTAGAACCGATGACCCTACACCACGAGAATTTCACTATATCTTTGAACTCGACATCGACCCTGCAAAAGATATGACCATCTGTTTTCAAAAACGAGGTCGTTATATGGCAGGATTCTCCTATCTGCTAAATCCAAAAGCCGTAGAGGAGGGTTGTCTCGCCATTGTATTGCCCAACATAGTAGATATTCCCAAGTCCAATTGTATGCTCAATCTCTTTGAAGCCCATATAAAGAGTGATACGGTCGTATTCGACTATACGACAAAGGAGGGCAAACAGAACGTATTCAAATTTCCACTCACGGGTTTTAACGAGAAATATTTAGAGCAGTTCATATAGATACAAAAGCAACACAACATTCTTAAAAGGAGAGAGCATGGCAGGGGAAAATTTTCCCGCGCGTTTTTCTCAACAGTTACGAGGACAGACTTTGCAAAGGGGGCTTAAATATACCCCTATTGCAATGTTTGTCCTCTTTCATTCTCATTCCGTATAATTCTCTATTAATAAATCATTTAATCATTAACCTGCAAGCGATTGCGGGTAGCGATTGTTGGACACAATGTTGTACCCCAATACAAAAACCGCCTTTAGTTTCATCGCTATCTTCTAATTTTCAGCATGTTATACAAATAGCTCAGCGGTAGAGCACTTCACTCGTAATGAAGGGGTCCCGAGTTCAAATCTCGGTTTCGGCTCAGAAAGCCAGCGACTTACAGAAATGTAACTGCTGGCTTTTTTGTTTCTGCACAGCGAAAAAAGGGGTTGAAAAGCTGTTTGTGCTGTATTGTTGTACCCCGAATCTGCTACCCTCGATTGCTTGCACAACACGCAAGTAAATGAAAATCAAAGCCATTCAAAAAAACTGACAGGACCTACAAAAATGGCCTGGATTCACAGATGAACCATACCTCAATCTTTTCGAAGCCCATATTAAAAGCGATACAGTTATATTCGGCGATACATCGTTAGAGGACAAGCAGAAAGAGTTTCGTTTCCCACCGGATGGCTCCAACGAGCAATATCCGAAACAATTCATAGAACGACCAACGAACAAACTTTGACAGAAGGCCTAAATTGACCTTTGGGGCTGATTCGTCTTATTTTATCACAGTAAAACAGCCTGTAATCGTAAAATTAGCTATCTTTGTCCATACGATATGCCAAAACTATATATCATAGCGGGCTGCAACGGTGCAGGAAAAACGACTGCGTCCTATACCGTACTACCCGAAATGCTCGGCTGCAAGGAGTTCGTCAATGCGGATGAAATAGCGAAAGGCCTGTCGCCGTTCAACCCGGAAAGCGTGGCGATCGAAGCAGGACGATTGATGCTTCAACGGATGGACGACCTGCTGTCCGAAGGGTCGGATTTTGCTTTTGAAACGACATTGTCCACGCGTTCTTATGTAAAGTTCATAGAACGGGCACAAGCAAAAGGTTACTTCGTGACGCTGCTCTATTTTTGGTTGCCGACCCCCGAACAGGCTATCGAACGCGTCGCGACCCGTGTGCGAGAGGGAGGCCACAATATTCCTTCGGATGTGATTCGTCGCCGCTATGCCAATGGGATAAAGAATTTGACCGCTCTTTATATTCCCCTTTGCAACTATTGGGCGATCTACGACAACAGTTCGGCTGACGAGCAGATCAGAATCATCGCATTGGGAGGAAAAGACATAACAACCCATATCGAAGATACGTTATCCTATAAAACGATTGCAGATTATGAGCGAAATTGAGATCAAGCAGATGCAGGAGAAAATCAACGCCGGAATTTTGCTTGCCCGTAAGCGTTTGATTGAAAAAGTCAAAAAAGAAGATGGCGAATTGGTCGTTGTCCGGGATGGAAAAATCGTCCGCCTCAAAGCCAAGGACCTCAAATAACACCGCTTACACTAAAGCAGCGATTATATCCTCGGCCATACGGTCGAGGATTTTTTACATGTATCCGGAATGCGAAAGAGCATCGCAACAGAAAAGCCGAGAATATCCCGGCTTTTCTGTTTTCTCTATATACAACCGCAACTATTTGACGGACTCATATTTATAATCGACTTTCCCGCCGACGGGACATACGGCCCCGTTATTGACGACAAAGGCAGCGTCCTCCTCTTCCTTGAACACGTAGATAACAAATTCGCAATTCTGAGAATCCCAGCCGTTATTCAGGGAGACCTCGAAATCGAAACTGCGCTCACCGGCTTCCGCAACGGCAGGAGCGATCGGATCACCTTCCATATTCGTAAGTGCCGCCCGCAGAACATGGTTGAAAACGGGTAGCGTTTCATTGTTAGTTTTCTGAATATCATTTTCGGTAAGCACACAGGCGATCTTATAATTACCGGCCTGTTGGAACCTTACCGTCGCCCGAATCTTTGCTGTCTGCCCGTCAAGTTCCGACTCGGCCTTCACACCGCAAACGGCCGGATACTCCTCCATAGCACTCTTGATCTGGTTACGGATCGACGTCGCCGTAATACCTCCCGTACCTACACTTTCAAAGACTGTTCTAAAATCATAATTCCAAGTCGGCACATACTGATACCCCAACTTCGCACCGAGTGCGCTCCCTACCGGGACAGTCAATCGGTCCCCTTGGTGTGCGGCGACAACCAGGAAACGTTCGGATTCTTCCGGTTTCAATTGCTCGAAATACCGTTGCGCCTGCGCACAAGGCCCGCACCATGTCGCCGTGAACTTCGTCAACAACACATGTCGGTAAAAAGCATCGGATTCCGAGTCAGATTCTACCTTCACCGAAACGACGTTCGACAACATGCCATCGTATGCGGCCTGGAACTCATAGGTACCTGCCACATTCGTCGTCCAAGTGGCATTCTGAACTTCAGAGCCAGAGGTTACATTCTTAATCACGGCCTCGGCGGTTACATCCCTGTCCTCAAAAGCCACCGTAAATGTCACGCTGCCCCCCCCCGCTAACGAAGAGGTACTCGCCGACAAGACAAGTTCCGAGCCGGATTCGGAATCGTCGTCGCTACAAGCCATAAAACCGGCAAGGGCAACAAAAACCGCACATACGACAGCAAATCTAAAAAAATTAAAATGCCATTTCATAGTTATTATTGATTAAAGGTTAAAATTGAATGAAAAAATCAAAAGTAAAAATGTATAAGTTACTCATTATCTATTGAAAGATACATACTCTCTTACAATTCAACATTTTCAAAAAAACTTCTAGCAATAATAAAGTTTTAACACATTGCAAGATATAAAAAAAATCCTTTACTATTGCTAGCAAAGGATTTTTTTTACAAATTATATCCTACAACTCATATCTGTAATCCACAGAACCATCAACAGCACATTCAGCACCGTTATTGACAATATACTTGCCATTGGCCTCCTCTTTGAATACATAAACCACGAAGGCACAGTTCTCGGCATTCCAGCCCTCCTCAATCGTCGCCTCGAAGTTGAACGTACGCTCCTCCGGAGCAGTTACGGCCGGCGTAACGGCATCGCCCTCCATATCGGTCTGGGCCGCACGCAAAACATGGTCGAAAGTATTGTACGTCTCCTTGTTTTCAATATTATTCTCAACCAGCACGCAAGCGATCTTGTAATTACCGGCCTGCTGGAACTGAACGGTCGCCTCGATCTTAGCCGTCGAACCTTCGAGCGTGGAGGTCGCTTTCACACCGCAAACGGCCGGATAGGTTTTCTCCGCATGGCTGATCTGCTGCCGGATCGAAGTTTTGGAAATGGCACCCGCTCCGATACCGACAACCAAATCCTCGAAATTATAAGACCAAGTAGGATACACACCTACTTTCATCTTACTCTTCAAACTAATCCCCTCCGAACACCAATAAGGATCCATTGGCATTCCCTCAGGCTGGTGGGCGGCAACGACCAGAAAATGGTCACGGTCCGCTTCATCCAGCGCATCGAAATATCCTTGTGCCGTAACACAATTCCCGCACGTCATATACGTAAACTTGAGCAGCAGTACGTAGCGATAGAACTCTTTGTCTTTGTTTTTGTCTATGGCGCTTACCGTAACGGGATCCGAAGTATAGCTGTCGTAAACAGCCTGGAACTTGTACTCGCCGATCTCTGTCGTGGTCCACGCAGCGTTTTCCACCGGTTCACCGGTCGTCACATTGGTAATCGCTGCTTGCGAGGTCACATCCTCCCCGTCATACGTCACCATGAAAGTCACGTTGCCTTCACCGGCGACAAAAGAAGAAGCGCTCCCGTCAGCACCAATTTGCCGGACGGAGTCTCCGGATCATCGTCGCTGCACGCTGCGAAAGTCGCCAGAGAGAGCGTCGCAATGCAGGCGATGAAATAGTTGAAAAATTTAATTCGTCCTTTCATAATTTCAGTAATTTTGGTTGATTTTTCTCTTTCTTAGGTTTTCAAACATACGGGAATTTTCGACGATCAGAATCTTCACGATCAGAAAGTCAGCGTCATCGCCAGATTACCGCCCGTATAAGCCGGCATCTCGCGGCAAACACCGCCCGAGCAGATATACCCTGCACGGTTACGTCCGTAACTCAATGCGATGCGAATGAACGAGTGGGTGAAGCTGGCGCCCGCCGAGTAGTAGTTGATCTCCGAACCGCCGTGGTTGTACATATCCTGTACGAAGATACTCCACTTGGGGGCGAAGCTGGCTTCCAGCAATCCGGCCACCCAGTCGCCATCCACCTCTTTGGAACCCTCCGCATGAGGCGCATAGAGATATTGAAGCTCGGCCCGCAACGAGAATTTCGGCGTAAACTTATAGGTCACGTCCGCAACGAAAACATTCTGGCGGATGACGTCTTCCCCACCGTGCATCGCATTCTTCTGCAACGACACGAAAAGAACCGTGCGCAGTTTGCTGTTCCAACTCTTATCGATGTCGAACGAGAAATCCCGGTAGTAGAAATTGGTTCCGGGTTTACTCATCGTCCCGTTGATGGAATAATAGCGGGCATAATTCGCATGGATCTTCAATCCGCGCTTGCCACCGATGGCCGTACCGCGCCTGAACGTGTAAAACGCGTCGATCTGACCGCCGATCTCTCCGTTTTGCTGGGGACTGTTAGGATCCAATCCGGCCAGCATATAGGTATGTTGCGGACTCAGGGCCGGAATGTAATTGATCGTATTGCCCGGCAGGAGGCCCAAACTGCCGCTTCCGCCGTCGGGCCGGTAAAGCTGGCTCTGCATGTAGTTCAGGCGGCGGAACTGCGCCATCACAGCATAATTGCTGCCGGTGTAACCGATTTCGAACAACTGTGCGTCACCGCGCTTGAACACCTCTTCACCGGTCATATTGTCCAGATAGACATCCTTGCTTTTGCCTACATACTCGAATTTGGCCGACAGTCCCCTGTACTCGTAATTGACACGCCCCGAATAACTGATTACGTTCTTCGAAAGGTCGAAATCATAATCGTCCCGATACTCGGTGTACCACGAAGGCAGGTTCTTGAAATGCCGGTTGACGATGCTGCCCTCGAGCGAAAGCCGGTGATCCAGCAAGCCGATGGCATTCGAAAGCGAGAATGAAAGGTCGCCGCCGGCAATCTGGGTCGACAGGTATCCCAGGTTGAAACGCGGGAAGGCATACAGCACCTTACCTTCCACGATGTCCTTGATATTGAACGTGACCCGTGCACCGCCCAGCGAATTGTTGAAGCCCAAAGCCCGGTCTTCCCAAGCACGGAGGATCAACCCGCTGCCGAACTGTTCGTAAAAGTCGCCGACGGTCACCGAGTAGTTGCGGTCCGTCCACGAGATATACTTCTCAGTCAGGTTATTGATCGAGAAACCTTCCATCACATATTCATAACCCTGCATCGGAGTCCCGACCAGCGGATGGGGATAATACTCGAGCTGCACGCCGGCCGAAAAACGCCCCAACTGGTAGTCGAGCTTCAGGAAGTTGTTCGAACCGTAACTGTTGTGAGGAACGACCGCACCGGTCTTGCTGTCCTCCACATAGTAGATCGTATTGGTTTCAAAACTGCCGCTCAAATGACCCAAATTCCGCTTGCGTTTGGGCTCGTCGGATTTTTTATCCGATTTCGGGTCCTTCTTATCCGCCTCCGCTTCAACAGTTGCGGAAACCGTTTCTTTCTCTGCTGCGTCCATCGCCGGAGTTGCAGCATACCCCTTTTCGCCCCACCACAACAAGGTTACGGAGAACAGGACCGTGATTCGTAAAAGTCGCTTCATTCGTCGCTCAATTTGGAATTACAGGACTACTGCAGGGTCTTGATCTTCTGAATCAGCTCCATCTCACCGCCGGGCAGATAGCTCGTGTGCGAATACACCATCTTTCCGTCCTTGTCGAAGATGAACACGTGGGGAGTTACATTCACGTTCAATGCACGCTTGAAGTCCTGGTTCTTATCGTAGGCCACCATCAAATCGGTAGTCCAACCGCGGCTGGCCGCCAGAGCCTTGGCTCGGGAAATAGACCGGGAATCATCGACAGAAACAGCCACAACCCGGAAGTCTGCTTCGTCCAGCCAGTCGATCATCTGCTCGCTGATGGCGTCTAACTCCTTGATGCAGGGCTTGCAGGTGGTGGACCAGAAAGAGATGATGACCGGGGTCTTGCCGTCGATCAGGGTTTTGGTGTCGATCGTCTTGCCATCCTGGGTTTCGATCTGCACACTGGGAAACTGCTGTGCCGATGCAACGCCGAAAGTGCACAGGACAGCCAAAATCGTCAGACAAAAGATTTTTTTCATAGTTCAATAATTTTGAAATTTACATTAAAATGCCACGAACGGGTATTTTCTTCGTGACAACAGACCAATGGGACAAATATAGTATTTTTTTTAATAGGTCATCTAAAATCCGCTCCATTTTTACTGACGATCCGGCCGCAGAACCCGTTCCCTGCGTCCCGTCGCCCATTCGGTCCGGCGGAATCGGAAGCGATTTGCGAAAACCGGCACAGACTCCCGAAGCCGTTTCGACACACTATTTTTAATAAAACGTCACAAGGAGTCGTTTTATGACACGAATTACCGATTTTTTCACTACCTTTACCAAAATTAGGTTCGGACGGCGTGCGCTCCGGCATCGCGGATGGACAGAAGCCGGGCCCGTCCTCTCGAAGAACGAACCGTTTCGCCGGAAAATTATAAAAATATACGACTATGTTTGCAAAAGAAATCTACATCCGACGCCGCAGCGCCTTGTGCGGCAAGATGGGCAGCGGCCTGATCCTCATTCCGGGCAATATGCTCACACCCAACAACTACCTCAACAACGCCTATTATTTCCGCCAGGACTCCTCGTTCCTCTATTATTTCGGACTCAACACCCCGGCACTGGTCGGCCTGATCGATGCCGACTCCGGAGAGGTTGCGCTGTACGGCGACGACTTCACGGTCGAAGACATCATCTGGACGGGGCCGCAGCCTTCGCTGCGCGAACAAGGGGCCGAAGCAGGCGTTTCGAACACCTTCCCGCTGGCCGACCTGAAAACGCACCTGACCAAAGCCATCGTCCAGGGACGCCGCATCCACTACCTGCCCCCTTACCGAGGCGAAACCAAGCTGCTGCTCGCCGACCTGCTGGGACTCAAACCGGCCGCACTGCACGATCACAAGTCGGTCGAGTTGATGATGGCCGTAGCCGAGATGCGGGAAAAGAAAGGTCCCGAGGAGATCGAGGAGCTCGAAAAATCGTTCCACATCGGCTACGCCATGCACACTACGGCAATGAAGATGTGCCGTCCCGGCATCGTCGAGCGCGAAATCGCCGGCACGATCGAAGGCATTTCCAAAGCATTCGGACGGGGCGTGTCGTTCCCGCCGATCGTGTCGCAGCACGGCGAAACGCTGCATAACCTGCACAGCGACGGCGTACTGCAAAACGGCCGCCTGCTGCTGTGCGACGCCGGAGCCGAGGGATTGAGCTACTACTGTTCCGACCACACCCGTACTTACCCCGTAAGCGGCAAGTTCACCCAGAAACAAAAAGACATTTACAACATCGTGCTGGCGGCGCACGACCGGGTGGCCGCCATGATCGCCCCTCACATGCCGTACATGGATATCCACAACGCCTCGTACCGCATCCTGGCCGAAGGCCTCATCTCGCTGGGCCTGATGCGCGGCACGGCGGAAGATGCCGTCGCTGCCGGCGCCATGACCCTCTTCATGCCTCACGGACTGGGACACGGCATGGGCCTGGACGTGCACGACTGCGAAGCCATCGGGGAACGTAGCTTCGATTTCTCCGAAATCGCGGAGCAGGCCGCCAAGTCGGGCACCTGCATCCAGCGTTCGACCTGGCGCATCGAGCCGGGCACGGTGATGACCGACGAGCCGGGCATCTACTTCATCCCGGCGCTGATCGACAAATGCAAAGCCGAGGGCAAATACAAGGGAATCGTCGATTACGACGCCCTCGACGCCTACCGCGACTTCGGCGGCATCCGCATCGAGGACGACATCATCGTCACCGAAACGGGCAGTCGCATGATCGGAGGCGACAAGCGCATCCCCATCACGGTCGATGAGCTGGAAGCCGTCGTCGGTCGCTAATCCTCCTAATAAAATGCGAACGCTGATCCTCATCCCGACCGAAACGGAGGCGGCCCCGCTGCGGGCCGCATGTCCCGATGCGCCGGTCCGCATCGCGGGAGTCGGCATGGCGGCCCCAGCCGCCGCGCGCCGCCCCGCCCCCCTGCGGCGGGGCGCCCA
>ERZ859967.1363-NODE-1363-length-11425-cov-1.879771_pt1 | contig 11425 bp, 10 predicted proteins | sample MGYA00510115_ERZ859967 | MGnify/ENA primary metagenome ERZ859967 (study PRJEB30046, sample SAMN00715171) | human gut metagenome | study: EMG produced TPA metagenomics assembly of the A metagenome-wide association study of gut microbiota in type 2...
AGTCAAAACGTTCTCTTCTCTCTGTTGTCGTTGAATTTAGAAGGATCCTATCAATATTGATCATATACGGACCAAAAAATTTTTCAAAAGCTAAAAATAAACTTTTCTGTCTGATCCCCACGATATATACTGTATCTATCTCTGGATTAGATTCTAATTTTTTAATGATAAAATTAAATATCGTTTGATCTAATGATTCTTGAAAGATCCTCTCTTCTTGCTTTTTCAAGATCCTTACTACTTCACCAATCTCAAATATGAAGGTTTTTTGATTGAGCTTTTGAGAAGTCAGATGTTTGATCAAATTGTCAACGTAAGTTGTCTTACCAGAACAAACCCTACCGAATACATAAGTTACATTCTTGATATTTGAAGGGAATTTCAACTTTTCTTCTTTCTTGTATTCAATATCGTCGTCACAATAACATTCTCCATCTTCAAGAGAGACTAAAGCATAATTTTCATCATCTTCACTAACTTTCACGCTATCAGCGTGAAAAGCGTGCATCAAATCCTTAGCGATCATTTCGCAAGACATCTTGCGAAAATCCAATACATTGAGTTCTTCTTGATAATATTTCGAGTGTAAATATTCGATCACTTCTCTTTTCAATAGAATGAATTCCTTATCTCTATTGTCATGTTTCACAGAGACTCTTACTTCGATATGAAACATATGTCTATGAGGGAACTCCAAGAACTTCATCGGCAAACCATGTTTCTCGCTTGCATCTGAATAATAATGCATCCCTTCTACACTCAACTTAACACCTATAATTGTTTTCATGTTTTTAATTTTTAAATATAAAATCCTGGATATGACTTTTCTCTTCTTCGATAGAGATCTTAGGAAATTCTTCTTTCTTCAGAAGAAGTTTACGCATTCTTATACTACGTATTGACCGAAACAATTCTTTAGGATTCATATCGTTAATATCGGTAATCGAATGTTCTCCTAGCTCTTGAAGAGCTTCTTCAATTGTTTCCAATGCTTCTTGTTCGTTACTATTTACATAGTCTTCGATAAACTCACGTAACGAAAGGCTTTTAATCTTTTTAATTTCCATAATCTTAATAAGTTATTTTGAATCTGTTTTTAGCTCTTTCTTTCGAAATACCATACATCTTACAATAATCTTTCTTTTTCTTTTGAAGGATCGGGAATGAACCTTCTACAAGAACTTTTCCATCAAGTAATAATTTCCCGATCTTCTCTCCTCGAATGTTTGGATCTTTCTTCTTTATCGGAAGATCCCATTGATTCTTGTGGTATACGAATCTCTTTAACTCTTCTTCCATCGTTTCGAATTTTTGTGATCATAAATTGTATCTCTCCTATTTTCAAATTTTCTATATTAAACATTTATTTCTTTGATATAAAGATAGCTCTAATTTTACAAAGATACAAACATTGTATCTAAAATTAGAGCTACCACTGATTAATAATGAACCTATTTAAATACTACATTTTCCACCCATACATGCAGTAGCTACATCACTACCTGCGTCTCTAATCTCATGTTCCCATCTAACAGATTGCCACTCGATTGACTTTTTGTTTTTAATTTTTTGCCAAGTGTGGAAAATATTCACATGCTTTAAACAGTTAGCACATAACTGTTCGTTCCCATTGAAATAATTGATGGCAAATTTTTTAAATCTTCTTACCCAATCTTTTCTCATATCGACTTTATGCTGTAAATAAGAAGAAATAGCGTTTACATCGCTTATATGAATACCATCTATATTCACTAGGAGTTTACCATTCTCAAGATGTTTCTTGATAAATGCCAAGAGATACTCATCTGAAAACACCAAGAGATTATCTGCACGTCCTTGTGCTGCGTTACATGCAGTCCATATATCTCCAAATACTTGCAATCCATCCACAATCAAACCAGATGAAAGAATAGCACCTTGACCATAAGTCTCAGCTAATTCTTTTTCGTTTAAATAGGAAGTATATGGTGCTTGTGGATAATCTAAATCACCGCTCTCTGGTAAGAAACTCAAACCACAGAATCCTTTCTTGTGATCCCATATCCAATCAGCGACTTTCTCCCATTCGTCATCCTTAACAGAGACAGTGCAACTTACATTCATACGGATCTTAGGATTCTTTTTCGTAGAAGGATGATCCCAATTTGTACCATTCTCTATCCAATTCATTTTAGTGGAATAGATTCTTTTTAAGAAATCTATTGTAGAGAAATCTACTCGTACCATTGTATTCTCATCTAGTTCCACAGGAAAAGAAAGTACGCTTTCACCCTTGGGATTCCAGAATGATTTAGAAATTATTTCTGGATGAACCTTTTGAATCTCTTGAAAAGCTTGTTCATTGTTGTTTGCTTGTATATTCCTGATATATTTCCGGAAATGATAGGCATGTATACCAGATCCACAACCAAGTAATTGTGATGCATTGCCAGATGGTTTTATGACAGTTGTCCTAGCTGCTGGATTGATTCCAATGATATCCGCTACTAATTGATTAGTTTTCTTAACTATTTCTGCACCATTTCTCTGAATAGTCTCGTTAAATAATATCGTAGGATTGTCTGCCATTCCTGTAATACCAACTCCAATCAAAGCATCTCTCTCAGCGATCTTCTTAGAAGTATTTGTCAAAACAGGGAAATCTGTATATGCTGCCTGAAATGTGCCTAATATAGCTGCTGCTTCACACGCTTTATAAAACTCTTCCTCTGTTTTAATACGTGCACCATTAATTTCACAAAGATTACAATAACCCCAACCATATTCAATACTTCCATCTTCGTTCTCATATTTAGGGATCATCGATACCTCGCAATTGTGAACAACTACTCCTTCACTGTATAAGTAATTTTCTTCGCCTTTTGTGATAATTATGAAATTATGTTCTGGAGCTTCTACCGATATATCAAAGACTTCTTTTTCTTCTGTTAATGAAATAATATCAATTACACTAACATCGTCTTTTAAATAAGATTTATCTTCGATTGACTTTTCTACAATCTCTCTATGATCTATATGCTCTTGATATTCTTCAATCCCTAAAACAATCTTTTTAAATTTAGACCAGGAACCATCGAATCTATTCTTTGAAAAATTCAAAGGAAAACGAGAATCTAATTCTATGCAATTCTTGCGAGTCAAAAGTAAACCCGAAGAAAGCACCTTCTTTCCTATCTCAATCAAATCCTTATTAGATAATCCCTTGAAATTATTATTTTTTTCAAGAGTTCCATTGATAGAACTGTTCAACTTCCTTCTTACTCTTTCTTCTTCTGTGAGTTTTTCAATTTGATTAGGATTATTGATTCCTTTACGTCTCTCAGAAGTCTTATTTAAATGATCTTCTCTTGATAAAAGTTGAAGATTATCAATGAAATCTCCTCCATCATCATCGATATGATCGATTTCATAACCCTCTGGTTTTTGTCCATTCAAAAATTCCCATAACATTCTGTATTGTCTTGCGTGTCCATCTGAAAAACTATTGATCGTCCTGTATTTGACACTTTTTGTCGTAAAGAATTTTGACAACGTCAATCCTAGACTATCTTTCGCTTCAACCCACCTTCCATCTTTAGTTAAAAGGTTGTGATCTTCTGTACATTCAAAACTACTTCCGTTAGAAAGAATTACTTTTATTGTTTTCTTGAAACCTCTTGAAAAAGCAATACCATTTGTGATCTTTATTTTTCCACTTTTGCTTTTATAAAAAAGTGGAAAAGGTTCATCTTCTTCTGAAAGCTCTTTTATACTTACAGCGTTTCTCCCGTCTGCTACAGCAACTAAAGTGTCTCCACTGAAACAACAAGGATTAAGCACTTGATCAGGATGAGAAAGGAAGATTATACCTGGCTCACCATATTCTTTAACATATTTCATGATCTTCAAATATTCCTCCTTTGGAGTGTCTTCAAAAATCACAGCAGAGTTATTACATCGACATAACTCAGGATACATCTGAAACCAATTCCCAGTCTTACAAGAGAGCATTTCAATATCATCGATATCAAACAAAGCAATCATTGCACTTCTTCTAATGCCACCACTAATTACTGCATCAGCGATAATACATGTAATATAATGCAATTCAAAAGGTCTTAACTTTCTATTGTTTACTTTATCTAAGATTGTTTTGATTTTAGAGTGACACACTTTTAATGGTTCTGGACCTGGTGCTTTAAAACCACCAGATATAAACGAACCTTCTGGTCTTATCTGTGAATAATCAAATTCAATGACAGGAAGGTTGTAGTAATAGTGTTCGATTAACATACCAACTGATCGTGCCCATCCTTCAATAGAATCAGGTATTTCAAACACAACTTTTTTAGAAGAGTCTACACCTTTCATTACTGGAAGTTGTTCTGTGTGTACCTTTTGAACAGAATAACCGGTACCTTCTCCACTTAACAAAGATTCCATACACTCTTCAAAGAAAGCAACTCTATTTAAATAGGAAGACGTACAATTGTATAATCTCAGATGATTTTTTAGAAGTTGTTCACCTCCATATTGAAGAGCTCTTTGAGAACCAAGTATCAATCTGTTTTCATATGCTGACCAAGCAGTATTGAATACTTTCAAAAAAGCCTCTCTTTTTTCTTCTGTAATCTTATTTTCAAAGAAAGACCAATGCATTTGCATAACTCTAGAAATAGACTCCTCCCAAGATTCTTTAGTACCATCCTCTTTTACACGAGAATATTTACTATAAAAGATGTAGTCACTGATTATATTGCGACTATCAACTCGTTCTTCTTCTAACATAAAACTAATCTTTTGGTAAAATTAAACATATCGGCACAGCAGGCCAAGATAGCACAAGTGCTAAACTGTCTTTCTGTGTTAAATTATATCTATCAATAATAGCATTGAAGATACTTCTTTTTATATATAATTCCATAGGCTTAGGTTTATAATTCTTATCTTTTTGAAGAGATAATTTTTGAATCTGCATATATATTGAAAGAGCTTCTTCACAAGGAAGAATAGGTTCTAATTCTTCGATCTTATTAGCATTTAAAAGAGTAACCCTAACTTGTTTATATTCTACCCCAAGAAATTTCTCCTTGGGGATTGGAATATATAATTTTGCTTTCTTCTGTTTCATAAATCTATATTAAAAAGAACGGAATAAAACATGAAGTAAAACACATGGACCTTCAAGTTTAAATAATCTACCATCTATTGTTGAATAAAGAAGATTATTTAAACTAATAATTAATTGACCTTTCTTAATTATCATTCGTTTACCTGTACGAAAATCTCTTGCCTCACAATTTCGTGATATTATATAACCACGACAATCAATTTCGTTTTTATTCTTTTTCATATTTATAATTTGATTTATTTTATTGTTGTACAATTCGTTATACTCTTCTCTTGTCAACTGACGTGCATTATCTGGCATTATATCTTTAAAAACATCCGGAATATCACCTTGGTGCCAACAATTGTTAGACGTAAGAAGTATCTTTTTATTTCCTTCTGTTTTCTCAAAATACAACCGTCTACCTCCACAACCCAAACCCCAACCAGTACCAACTTTTTTCACTTCTTCTCCTAATATCCAACTAGAACCGTTTACTCGAATCCATCGAGGATTATCTTTATTTTCATTGTAAAGATCTTGCCAAAAAGAACAATAATAACACCAATCATTCTTTTCCATTATATCACGAATAGGACAATTCATGTATTCAGTAGGATCTACGTTTTCTTCACTTCCACATTTTAAACAAACTTTCTTTTCCATAACTTTATTCGTTTATATATAACAATATATTAGTTCTTTTCTTGCTCTTGTTATAGCGACAAATCGTAAACATCTTTCTGCATATAATGCTCTTTCTGTTTTAGCATGTTCACTTGGAATAAGGTCTTGATTTAAGAAAAATACACGATCTGCTTCCAAGCCTTTACTTTTGTGACAAGTACAAAGAACAATACCTTTGACATCTTCTACAAAGATTTCGTTTACAGTTGATTTTAACTCTTCTATACTACCTAAAAAACGATTGTAGAGTATATGTAAGATCTTACACTTCTCTTCTAAAGCTATGTAGCTAGGGTTATTTACTGCTGCTGCCCTAGTTATACCTTTTTCCATCAACTTTTTGAGTTTTTCATCTAAAAGATCATCAAGTTCAGCAATGTTTGTTATTTTCCCTAGGAGAGACTGAAGAGCTTCTCCTAGATCCTTACCTTTGATCGTAGCTTTCTTTTTTGCTTCTAAAAATTTCAAGAAGGCTTCAACAAGAGGGATATTGTTTCTACATAGAACAAAATCACCACTTTCTGCTTCTAGTAGTTTGCCTTCTCTTACAACACCATCAATAGCGTTTGGTGAAAATTGTATGTCGTTAGGAAAGACTTTTTGAGCCTCTTTGACAATATTCTTAGCACATCTATATGTGACACTTAATGGTAAAGTTGTCGTATTGGGAAGGTTTTGAAAATAACTGAAATTATCTACACTTGCTCCTTGAAAAGCGTAAATTGCTTGAGAAAAATCACCTACTATCATAAAACGACCTCTTGGTTTTAAGAGTCTCAATGCAAATTCTCTTTGTAAGACGTTCAAATCTTGACCTTCATCAAGAAATAACACGTCATATTTTGGTAGATTTAAAGGGTCTATTAATTTGTAAACGAGATATAACATATCAGTGAAATCTAAGACAAACTCTCCACCAGAAGAAATCTTTCTAGCATTTTTCATCCATTCCTTTTCAATATCAATAATATCTTGAATCATTCTTTCTTTAAATTCAATCTCTTTCTCTAAACAAATCATAGGAATAGAAGATTCGTAATCGTCAAATAAATTAACCCTTATTTGATTCCAAATCTCTTGAAGGTTAAACAAATATTTTTGACGTTGATTCGCTGGGATTTCATCTTCAATCTTCAAGATCTTTATCCCGATACTGAAAGTCTTGTTTTCACTTATTTTTGGTTTAAAATTGAAATTTTTTAATAAGATCTTGAAACCTTTACTGTGAAAAGTAGATGTTTCAAAATGTTCTGGTACTTTAGCCTTTAATTCTTCAGCAATACTCTTGTTAAACGCCATAAAGATAGATCTTCTCATTGGAGAAGTCCTTTTAGCACATTCAACCATCACTGTCGTCTTGCTTCCTCCTGCAGTCGCCTTAACAAATATATTTGACCTAGAATTCTCATAAGTATCAAATATATTCTTTTGCAACTCACTCCATTCTTTTCTTACCATATTTTACGAATTTATAAAGTTTTCCACAACCAAATTGATTCACGTGCTTTATCCCAAATAAAAGCATGAGATCCGTCTTCCTTACCTAAAAGATCAAGCCAAGCCCTTGCCTCACTTAAAGTTTTTGCTTCTATAATGTTTCTGGGATGTTGACTTAAAAAAGCCTGTATATATTTATTTAATGTAACAGATCTCGAATGAAGACTAAAACTCGGCAAATTACAAACTAACCAACCAACTGTGTATCTATACTGTCCCATATTTATCTTCTTTGAATACCTTGAACCCCTTATAATCTGAAAGAATATCAGCAACATGATTACCATATACGATAGGATCGTTAATATTTTTTTGATGTCCTCTGATCCATTTGAAACGAACTGCAAGATGTTTATGCTCATCTAATTCCTTGGAAAATTCTTTCCACAGATCCAAATTCGAACAATCAGAGAAATCACCTGTTTTCCAATCGAAAACATGATTTTTGATAAAGTTGACTACGTTTTCTCGATCTATATAAAAGGTAGCATTACATCTGACATTTTTCTTGATTGCTCTTAATGCCATTAAAATAGCATATATTTCTCTTCTTTCGATTGTTGTATTAGAATAACCCCAATCTTCCCTTAAGAAGTATTCTTTGTCTTTAAACTTAATATAAGCTCCACTTCCACCTTGTCTTGTTTTCCAATAACAAGACCCATCTGTCCATATTTCAAGTTTATATCTTTCCATAATTATTTTTAACACTTATAAAGATACAACGTTTGTATCTATTATCCAACTATCTGGGACGATAACTATTGATCAAAGCAAGTGAAAAATCATCTTCTATCCCCCTATTTACTATATCTGTTACACTTTTCTTCTCCTTCAAAAATTCCCATGATTTTTCATCTATTGTTTCTCTACTTAACAGGTAATAAATATTTATAGATGATCTTTGACCATCTCTTTCCAACCTGCTCACAGCTTGACTAAGATCAGTGGATTTATTAGGAAGTTCGATTATCATTGCGTTGGAACATACTTCTTGCAATCCATCTACTCCTGTTCCAATACATTGGATATTAGCAAATAAAATCTGAATCTTTGGATCAGTCTTAAAACTTTCTAAGATCTCGTCTCTTTTCTTTGACAATGTTTCGCCTGTAATTAATTGACTGTTAGAAAACTTCTTATGTAATTCTTTCAACGGTTCTTTTAAACAGCCAAAAACGACAACTTTCTCATCTTCATTACTCTCACACCAATCTTTGATAAAAGAAATTATATTTTTCGTTTTCCCTTCTATTGATAATTTCTTTAACAAATTTAATTTTACCAAATGTTCTGCTCTTAGAGCAGCATCTACTTTCTCTTCATCGGCCAAAGATAAAAATTCTATCAAATCTTTTTCGGCTTCCCTATATATCTTTTTATTATTGATATTACATTCTATCAACTCATCATTAATAGGAGGTAATTCAAGTAAAACATCTCTCTTTTCTTTTCTAAAATAACAATAATGAGTTAGTATGTCGTTGAGTTCTTTCATATTACAAGCATCTTTAGTGTTCCAACCAAATTGAGTATATTTTGCATTACAATATCTAAGACGGTAATAATTTTCATCAGGAAAAATTTCCTTGAAACGATTGATTACTTTCAATATATTGATAAGTTCTTCAGGTCTATTCAATATCAATGTACCACTTAATCCAAGTATTATAGGAATGTGTTTCGCTATCTTCACGAAAGCCTTACTTCTTAAAGCCTTATCGTTCTTTAAGAAATGAATCTCATCGCCTACCATCACTTGAAACTTGATCTTTAAAAGTTCTTGAAACTTGATCTTTAAATCACCTGTTTCTTTATCTTTATTACCGAGTATATCGTAATTAATGACATACACATCAGAATCAATATCTATTTTTTTATCAGTACTATTAATAATAGTTACCTTCCGGTTTGGATTACATCTAGACCACTCTCTTTTCCAACCACTTTTTACACTAGAAGGGCACACAACCAAAGCAGGAAATGTATCAAGAAATTCACAATAACAAATAGTAATAGTTGTTTTCCCTGTTCCACAATCTGACCCATTAATACAGTTGCCATGATTCATCATATAATACAAAGCGTCAATTTGATAGTTCCTTGGTACTCTCTTCAACTGTAATTCAGGTAACAAATCTTCTATATCCCTTTTAGAAATTACTTCGTCAATAGGTTTCTTTTTAATCTCACATTCTCTTTCTAAAGTAAATCCATTGACTTCTTCAAATCCATATTTTTTCAAAAAAGTCATTACAAGAGTTAGATTGATAAGATCAACCTCCAAATACCACTCTTTATTAGCTGTATTATATTTAGCTTTCAACTCTTTTCTCATAATATCAACTAGGGTTCGATTGTAGTCGAACCCTATATAATAATATCCCTTACTCTTGTAATAGTATCTTTTCATATCTTTTATTTGAGGTATATAATAATATCCCTTACTTCTCGTTTTTTCTCATCGAAAATAAATTGACGACCAGTAACCTTTCTCAATCTACTTTTGCCGTTATTCTGAAATACGATCTCATCACCTACTGAAGGTATTAATAGATCTTCTTTTCTAACCAACGTTTTGATCTCTTCAAGATTTTCAATGTCTTTGTAAACTACTCCAATCATAATCCATTTATTTTAAATTATCCAACAAACCTTCAAAACCATCTTTTGTAAAGATAGGAATCTTTAATTCTTGAGCTCTCTGCATCTTAGATGATGTACCAGATAAATCTTTTACAACCAAATGAGTTGTATTACCAGAAACTCCACTTGCTATTTTATGACCAAGATTAATCAATCTTTGCTCTAATTCTTTATCTCGGAAACCTGTGAAACATACATTCATTTGTTGATCAGCAGGAACGATTTTCACTAAACTCCTAAAATAAGCTATATTGATAGAATCAGGTTCAAGATCCCTAAACACCTCTATCCCATTGTTGAAAACTTTAGCTGTTTTCTCTGCCACTCCTTTTATGCATAACAAATGTTCGATAGGTACTGGCTCAAGATCCTTAACGCAATTCAAAGCTGTATCTGACATATTATCTAAGATCATTTGACATGTCTTTTCAGCCATCACCCCATTGAAAACATTGTTAGCCGTCAATAACTTCGCAAAACCAACACCTTTGGTTTTATAACCATCAAACTGAGAACTTAATTTCTCAGCTAAAGAGATACCAATACCTTCGATTTGTATCATTTCTTCTTTACTCAAAGAAAGGATAGATCGTTTCGTAGTATATCCTGCCTCATAAAACTTGGTGATCGTTGGTTCTCTGAATTCTTCAGTACCAAGCACTGAAAAGAAAAAGACAAGTTCTGCAATTTTAGAAGCGTAACACGCTTCGTTTGTACAGATTAATTCTGTGAAAGTCTCATCCCATTTCAATTGCTTACCACAAGCTGGACAAACCATCATATCATCGCACATAATCTTAAAACTTTCACTATTGTATTTGATGGTTTTAAGGTGTTTAGGAATCACATCACCACTTCTTGCTATAGTTACCATAGCACCTTTACAGATGTTGTTATCACAAATATATTTAGCGTTATGTCCAGTCGCACGACATACAGTAGCTCCACATAAATCAATAGGATCGACGATAATAACTGGCTTGGCTTTTTTATCCTTTGAAATTTTCCATTCTATATCGACGACTTTTGTATCAGCTCTTTCAGACCATTCTGGATTCTTATAAGCTACTGAATACCTAGGATTCATGTTAGGTAATCTACCTAATTCTTTCCTGACCTTAGCATCATTCAATTCAATGACCAAACCATCGCACTTATATTCTTGCGACATTTTCTCAAACATACGATCTAAAAGTTCTCGAACTTTCTCTTGAGGATTTAAAAAGTTAGCTCCCGCTAATAAACACCAATTTGCTACTTTTTTAAAGTGATGCTCTAAATAAACAAACTGATCACTTTTATCCATCGTTTCATCGTCGAGACCATATCTTATATAACTCACATTTCTCAAAAGAAGAGATGGTGTAGGAGAGTTGAATAAACCTGCGACACAATTTCGAGCTGATTTGTAATCCCCTTTATTTCTTAAAAAGGATTCTTTAGAAAAAATAGCCTCACCAAATGTATAATGTTTCAATCCACGCACCCACACGGGGTGCGACAGCG
>ERZ859967.1365-NODE-1365-length-11392-cov-1.905619_pt1 | contig 11392 bp, 7 predicted proteins | sample MGYA00510115_ERZ859967 | MGnify/ENA primary metagenome ERZ859967 (study PRJEB30046, sample SAMN00715171) | human gut metagenome | study: EMG produced TPA metagenomics assembly of the A metagenome-wide association study of gut microbiota in type 2...
TACGGTAGTATTCTTTATTGCCTGGCGCAAATCCGCTCCTACATTGAAATTCACCACGATAGAGTTCTTTGCGGGATTCCATTGCGAGTTCTCTATGACACCGCGAAAGCTGACGCTGGCGTAGTAAAGACCCGTATTCACGTTGTAGCCGCTCATGAGCAGGCGTTTGATAACACGTTTCTCCAATTCGAATACGTGCTTGATGGTCTCCTCGCGCAGACCTGAGTCCTCGGCTTTCATCTCCGCGATGATACGTGCCTCGTTTGCACTGCCGATGCTGACGGGGACAAGAATCATGTCTTCCTTGTTATCCACCGTAACGGTATTGTCGGCCAACTGGCCATTGATCTGATATTTGATATTTTCTGCCATTGTATGTTTTTTTTAATTGTTATGATACGATTGGTTGCAGTGCTTACAGCGACTGCATTGAAAACAAAGGTACATCAAGTCGTGGGAAAGAAATCTGTTTTTTGATGCACCTTTGCATGTTCAGACAATTCTCTATTCGGTGTTGCCCATCAGAGCACGACACACATTGTCATAGGTTACTGTTCCCACCAGAGTTTGGGATATACGGGTGCTGTATCATTCCAACGGCCACCAGTCTTCCAAAACTTACAGTCTGAAAAAGTTTTCGAATTTGTATCGTAAGTATACGAACCATCGGGAGCATCGGCTACAAACCAAGAACTACCGGCAGTGTTATAAGCCGGCCAGGCACTTCCGCCGAATACTGTTGTTCCATTCTGAGACTCTCCATACAATACTGCAGTAAAACAGTTTGTCGTATTATCAGCAAGACTTTTTATCCGTGCCCCGTCTACTACTCCCGTATTATAGCAACCTATGGCAGTGCCAGACGCTCCTACAATACCTCCACTTGTGGCGGAACTGTAACCCTCATTTATATTTCCTGCATTATAACATCCTGCTACAACAGCACCGGTCGCAGTCGAAGCTATACCTACAATTCCACCACCCTGATAGGCACAAATTACCGTACCATAATTGGCACACGACACTATAATGGTTTTTCCTTCCGCTTCTCCACAAATTCCACCGCCTGCATAACTCGCTTCTACACTTCCTTTGAAAGAGCATCCACTTATCACTCCCGTAGTCGTTGCTTCATATTTTGACATGCCTCCGCATATTCCACCGGCTTTATACTTGCTTTTTACATCACCGCTGACATGGATATTCTTTATCACAATATTGCCATCAGCATATCCGAACAGACCGCTATTCTCATTTTGTTGTGTCACGTTAGCTTTCAAATCAATTATTTCATATCCTCCCCCATCGTAATTTGCTCGTAAAGGATTAGTAGTTGTTCCTATAGGCATCCAGTCATGATTGTTCAGATGAATATTGACTGTCTGCTTGAAATATTTATTCTCATAAGATATTCCGCTATTCACATTCGCTGCAAGCTGGGCAAGATCAGAAGCTCCGGAAATAACGTAAGCCGTCTCTGCACTATCGCCATTCTTGCTTGCATCACCAAATTTGGCATTTGCATCGGCTGCAGGAGTTTGCCCGTCCCATACACTGACATCTATATCTGCATCCCAATCTGCAAAATCACAAGTGTAAGTATGCGTAAGAGTTGCCGGATTAAAACTAATCACCACATTGGTCTTATAGTTTTTTTTGGTAGGCACGTGGTCGATAGTCACGCTCTGCAAAGGAGTACCCGGATTTGCGCTGTTATAAGTATCTATCTCCAGACTCAACATACTTCCGGCACCATCTGCCGAAGCAAATGAATAAACCGACTGGTACGTAAATCTGCCATCTGCACCGGCATTTGCCGTAAAATCGGTTACTTCAAAAGCAGACGGATCCGTAACACTGCCAGCAGAAGAAACCGTATTGTCCGATACATTAAAAGTATTGGGAACATTGGTATAACTTACTGTCAGTTTGGAATACTTCTCCATCTTTTCATTGCTCTTGATATTTACCTGTGCCACAGCACGCCTCAAAACTATCGAGTGAACCCCCGATGCCTGACCGACCGTTATTGATGCAGTAGCACAAAATGCCTGACATTGGTCGGCATGCGTCAGATGCTTCTTTAAAGTCACAGCCTTAAGGTCTGTTGTATCAAAGAACTCATTTTCACCGCCGGCATCCGGAATGTAATGCGCCCAAAACAAACAGGTATAAGCCACACCCGCAGGTAACTCTACACTGAATGTACCTGTTTCGTTATTATCGGAAGATGCTTCTATCGCATTTCCGTCTGCATTCAGGACTTGCAGGAAATACTGTAATTTATATCCTGTCACCGTAGGCGCAGCGGCACGTGTTTGTACATCTCCCTCTGTAGCCAAGCTAAAAGTGAAGATTTGGGTTCCGCTCACTTCTGTCCCCGTTGCCGATTGTCGTTCCGAGCAAGAGACAAACAAAATTGCTGTTATAGCAATCAGACTGAAAATCAATTGTTTTGTTTGCATAAATAAAAGTTTTTAGTTAATAAATTAATGAGACACATTGATATTTATTTCTCCCTCATAGTCACCGTCCACACCGACATTTATTCCACCGGAAGCATTCCCGCTGTTCCTGGAAAGGAAAGCGCCTTCCACAGTAGTAGTATATCCGCGCCGATAAGGTATTTCCAAGTCAGTGGTCCGGCTCAACAATACTTCTTTACCATCTGTCACAGCAAGGCTCACCGTTATTATAGAACTTTTATCGTCCGCAAGTAAATAGTCGGCAGCAAGTTCACACTCCGCCATTGAATCGGTAAGCTTTATCTGGCGGGTATAACTAAAACCGGGAGCAGAATTTATCGGCTCACCCGTAATAATATTCAAATGGGTTACGAGAAAATATTGATAGTTCACGATGATTTCAGATTCTCCTATACCGGAATGACCATTGGCATATTGTTTATTCAGAAACTGCTGCACATCGGTGGCAATAATACGGTAATACGCCAACGGCCGCTTTAGATTTATCCGTACCTTATACTCTCCTTCCTGTTCTGTCAAATCCACGGATGCATTACCATAGAAAGCATCCCGTCGGCAGTAGTCATCTTCATAAGGCAGCAGGTAAGAAACGGAACAGAAGTCCTCCGTAGCATAATATGTATCCGATAGCGTCTCTGTTCGCGTATAATCTACCCAAACTGTAAGGTCGTAAAAAGCAGGATTAAGAATCAGAGGCGAAGGAAGAGTTATTTGGGCTCCCGTCAGCTTTTCTTCATTGACTATCGTCACAGCTCGTACGGTAGAGACAGATTCTCCTGCTCTGCGCGCTTCAACGATAACGCGGGAAGCATAACTTTCATTCACAACACCTTCATCGGTTTTCGTAATGGCAGGTAAAGGAATAAACTCACCATCCAATAAGAGTTCCATTTCCAAAGAGACATTTTCCGTTGGGGTTTCATCAGGGTATTGGTGAATACAACCGCCAAGAAACAGCAGCAGTAAATATAAAATCGGAATGCACGATTTATGAAGGTATTTTCCTTTTATAATAATCTTCTTCATGGTTTCGACAGTTTATAAATGAATGACAGTCCCAAATTGGTGACACCCCAATAACGTAGCGGACGAATAGTACACAACGCACCATTCGGCATATTAAGGAAAGTTTTATAACGACTGTTTGCATAACCCATACCCAAATTAAACTCCACTCCCCAAAGAGCGGTCAATGAAACAGTATAGCCGTAACTAAATCCTACACCCCAAAGAGGATAGCCAGTATCCTGATAACGATATTCTTTCCATTTCAGGTTATAACGAGCAATGTGTATATGCGGGCCGAGAAAATGCCCTCGTCCCGGTTTGGAAAACCAATAACGCAGTTCCGGCTGAAAAAGGACGATTCGTAAGGCAGAAGTACGTGTCAAGTCCCATGAACTCCACACTAAAGGCAAATCAAGAGAAAAACGGTGACCTATCTGTATCTCATAGGCCAAATTGACAGAAGCAATTGCCCATGCAGCGAGGTTTGTTTTCAAAGCGGAATATCTATCGGAAGTTTTGGGAAGAACATATATATAAGGTGTAGGAGCAGGCAGATAAGTTGATACAGAACCTGCTGTCTCTATCATTTCGCCAACAGTTTTCATTCGGCATAAAGATACAGAAAGCGCTGTCGAATTCAAACACCCTTTTATCCAAACAATACAAATCATGGCATTGCGTAATAACGGAAGAATATGTTGTTGCATATATCTGAAGGCTTTGCCACCGTTCAGGAATTTAAGCAGAGATTCACGACGGGCAGGATTATGCACTTTATCAAGTATCATCAATACCTCTTCACGTTCATTGAAAGCTGTATCTGCCGAAACCAATGCTCGCAGCCCGTCCCAGTTCTCACCTTGCGGAAAAAGAGAGACAGGAACGGATGACAACAAAGGATAGTTATCGGCAAGATAGCGTTGCATGGTATCTGCACGTCGAACAGCGAGTTGTACATTGTATTTCTCTCGTCCTTCGGGAGAAGCATAGGTATATAAATGAATTGAATCTATAAAGGACACATGAAAAGAATCGGATAAAAGAGTTCCTAAGCAGTTAAGCACATTACGATTATCAGCGTAAGCAATATCAATGTCTGTCTTGTCAAAACGAAAAAATGCAGTATGGGTAATACGGATATTTTCCTGTCCGCAAACGGGAAAAGAGAGGGCTAATAGGAACAATATAGCCAATAACTTTTGTGCTGATAGCATGGACATAATAGTATATAGGGTATTACTTACCAAGTAATGGCCGGCATACGAAGAGAAGAGTGTACAATTCGTGGAATCTGTACATGATTCAGCTGTTATTACCCCTATAAATTCCATCTTTCAACTGTCGAGGTTTCGGCTCCGCTTTTACATCCGAAGCGGGGAAAGGGGTTCGTATATCTTATACGGAATACGAACGGGGCAATATATATTATATAAGGTGGGATTTGCGGGCTTCAGGACTAAATACAAGATTTAATTAAACTTTTTCTAACAATTAATTGGCATTTGGTAAAATTTAGCATATATTTACAACGTTAACAACACCGTTACTTGGTAAGTAATTCCGGCTTATAATCCTGCCCTATATTCTGTTTCATTTTTCCATTTACATTTTCTAACGGAAGCTATCAGTTGCCTGTTTGCCTTATCGACCAGCTCATTGCCGAAAGGCTTGAGATAGGTTTCCGTCACCCGCAGGGACGAATGTCCCAAAGCCTGACTGATAATCCCCACCGGCTGTCCGCTATGGAAAGCAAGTGTAGCCCATGTGTGTCGGGCCGTGTATGAGCTGACCCGTACCCCGGGCAGCAAGCGGCTCATCACCTGCCCCAACTTGCGATTGAAATGCCGAAGGGCATCCTGATAATTGCGGTACGACTGCCAGCTGTCCCGTATCCTCGCATCGAGTATGGGGAAAAGGTAGGGCGAGGCGGAATGCCTGTCGGCGTACTTCGCTATCAGCACAAGAGCCTCACGGGGAATGCGTACCGTTATCGGCTTATCCGTCTTATGGCGGCTGTAGGTTATCCTGCCATCCTGCATATCGCGCTTGCGCAAATGGGCAAGGTCTATGAAAGGCATGCCGCGGAGCAAGAACATCAGCAGAAAATAAGCAAGTACCGCCTGCTGCTGTGGAGAAAGACCGGAAAGGTCGGCTTCCAGCAACTGTTCCATCTGGCGGGCAGTGAGCGCACGCTTGGTCTGCGACACCACACCGGTATAGACATCATCGAAGAGTCGCGGATTGTGCTCCGCCGTGCCGGGCGGCATCCAACGGTTGTAAACGGCACGCAAAGTACGCATGTAGGTGGATATGGTGTTCTGCGTCAGTTTACGGAGCAACATCCACTGTTCGTACTCTTTCAGGCGACCGGGTGTGAAGACTTCCTGCATCGGCATGGAGCACTCCTCCTCCCCGCTGCAGGAGAAGCGGATGAAGGAGCGGAGCGTACAGGCATAGATATGTACTGCCGGCGGCTTCCTGTCACGCCTTAGTTCTTCAATCACTTTCATCATGTAGGCAGACAAATCCGTTGTGCCCACATCTTTTGTTTCTACTTCATTCATAAATCTGCTTTATTAGTTTTTTACGCAATATACGAACGAACAATCTTTCGCAAAGAGTGTTTGAAAGACTATTATTCCAACCTAAACGAAAAACTTAATATATGAAACAAATCTTACTCATCATCTTCTTGGGAGCAAGTGTTTCCGCAACAGCGCAAATCCTCTCCCTGAGCTTCGATGATGCCCTTCGGCAGATGCAGCAGGGAAACCGAAGCCTGAAGATAGCCGACAAGGGTATCGAGACCGCACGGACGGAACGTGACAAACTGAACGCCCTTTGGTATCCGAGCCTGCAAGGTGCGGGCACATTCGTACACCTGTCCGAAAAGATAGAAGTGAAGCAACCGTTGTCGCAATTTACCGACCCTGCCAAAGACTTTGTTCACAACCTCGTACCGGACGACCAATTTATCAGCAGTATCCTCGACCAGATAGGCAGCCACACCCTCGCCTTTCCGCTCGCACCCCGTAACCTCACCACGGTAGGTCTGACCGCCGAATGGATCGTGTTTTCCGGCGGAAAGCGCATCCGTGCCGGAAAGATAGGAAATGCAATGATTGACATCGCCCGCGAGAACCGCGAACAGACAGACGCCACGCAGCGTGTCCTCTTGGCGGAAAGCTATTTCGGACTGCGCCTGGCACAAGAAGTGGTGCGCGTACGCCAAGACACCTACAACAGCCTGAAACGTCATTACGAAAATGCCTTGAAACTGGAAGCCGCCGGAATGATAGACAAGGCCGGACGCCTCTTTGCGCAAGTGAACATGGACGAAGCGCAACGCTCGCTGGAAGCCTCGCAAAAGGAAGCAGCTGTTCTACAAAACGCTTTGCGTACGTTGCTCAACATTACGGATACTTGCAGCATACAACCCGTTTCCCCGCTTTTCATAAACGCCGTGCTACCTGCAAAAGAGGAGTTCCTGCAAACCATGCAAACCGAGAACTATACCGTCAACCAATTGCAGTTGCAATCGCATATAGCCAAACAGCAGCTCCGTATCGAACAGAGCGGCTACCTGCCGGACATCGCCGTATTCGGCAAGCAGACGCTATATGCCCACGGCATCCAAAGCAACCTCATCCCCCGCACCATGATAGGAGTAGGATTCACCTGGAATCTCTTTGACGGTTTGGCACGGGAGAAACGGATACGCCAATCCAAGATAGCCCAACAGACCCTCTCCATAGGGCAGGAAAAAGCCAAAGACGATTTAAGTGTGGGCATCGACAAACTCTACACGCAGATGCAGAAAGCACAGGATAACGTTCGTGCCCTGAACACAACCATCGAACTGAGCGAAGAGTTAGTGCGCATCCGCAAGAAATCGTTCACTGAAGGCATGGCAACAAGCACCGAAGTAATAGATTCAGAAACGATGCTGGCAACCGTACGCGTGGCCCGACTGGCAGCCTATTACGAGTATGACGTGGCGTTGATGAATCTGCTGGCGCTTTGCGGCACGCCGGAAGAATTCGGGAAACTTAGTAAATTGAGAGTTGAGAATTAAAAATTGAGAAACAGGCTGTGCAATGAGGATTACACGGAAAACTCAGATTTTCCTTATTCCGTATAATCCGTACCTAAAAAGAAACATCAAGTGTATTTGGATACACCGTACTTTATAGTTTATACTTAAATTAAATGAATATCAGCAACAAAACCATCAGCATCGCATTCATCGTCGTATTAATCGTTACCGTAGGAGTATCGGTTATCGGAATGTCACTTATGAGCCGGCAGCCAATGGTGCTGCAAGGGCAGGTAGAAGCCACGGAGATACGCATCAGCGGAAAACTGCCGGGGCGTGTAGATTCTTTCCTCGTACAAGAGGGGGATTGGGTAAAAGCGGGTGACACGCTCGTTGTCATCAACAGTCCCACTATCGAAGCCAAATACCGTCAGGTAAATGCTTTGGAACAGGTGGCGCAGGAACAGAACAAAAAGATTGATGCCGGAACGCGCAGGCAGATTATCGCTACAGCCTTGCAGCTTTGGAATAAGACGCAAAGCGACCTGACGCTTGCCCAAACCACCTATCAGCGCATCCTCACCCTTTATAAAGACAGTGTGGTTACTTCGCAACGAAAGGACGAAGTAGAAGCCATGTACAAAGCTGCACAAGCTGCCGAACGCGCGGCATACCAGCAATATCAAATGGCTGTGGACGGCGCGCAAAGCGAAGACCGCGCAGCCGCACGTAGCCTTGTAGATGAAGTTTCCGCCCTTCTTGTAGACTCCAGGCTCACTGCTCCCGAAGACGGACAGATAGCCACTATCTTTCCCAAGCGCGGCGAGCTGGTGGCTCCGGGCACGCCTATCATGAGTCTGGTGGTGATGAGCGATGCACACGTAGTCCTGAACATCCGGGAAGACCTGATGCCACAGTTCAAAATGGGCGGCACTTTCAAAGCGGACATTCCTGCCCTCGGCAAGAAAGACATAGAGTTCCGCATCTATTACATCAGTCCGCTGGGAAGTTTCGCCACTTGGAAATCGACCAAGCAGACAGGCAGTTACGATATGCAGACGTTCGAGATACATGCACGACCTGTACAAGCGGTGGAAGGGCTTAGACCGGGAATGTCGGCAATCGTAAATAAAGTATAAAAAGGAAAGAAGGGAAACCGGACAATCTTTTTTTAGACATAAGAACAAAAGAACATATTCATGATTATAACATATGCTAATGTTTTCTTATTTGTTCTTATGTCTAAAAAATCCGTCATCACCCTATTTGAAAAAAGTCTGTCATCACCCAAGTCGATACCGTTCAGAGTTGAAGCGCCAATCATCTCACCATACAAATTTCTTATTATGAATTTATTATATAATGTCCTCTTCCGCGAATGTCACCGTATCACCTCACGCCGTCTCTATTTCGGCGTGTGCATCCTCCTGCCCTTGTTCTGCCTGTTCTTTATGGCTACCATTTTCGGAAACGGACAGATGGAGAATATTCCTATCGGCATTGTAGACCAAGATAATACGGCAGCCTCACGTACCATAGCACGGCGCATTGCCGCCACACCTACTTTCCGGGTTACGGAGCACTTTACGGACGAAGCCTCTGCACGACAGGCATTGCAACGGAAGAAGATATACGGCTACTTGTCCATCCCGCCGCAGTTTGAGCAGAAAACAGTCAGCGGGACGGGTGCAACGCTGACTTACTATTACCATTACGCCCTTCTTTCGGTAGGAAGCGAACTGATGGCAGCATTTGAAACCACACTCGCCCCCGTAGCACTGTCGCCCATCGTTGTACAGGCTGAAGCATTGGGTGTGGGGCAGGAACAGATACAGACGTTCCTTCTTCCGGTAGAAGCCAATACGCATCCGCTTTATAATCCGGATATGGATTACTCTATCTATCTGAGCCAGCCGTTTTTCTTCGTTCTATTCCAGATACTGATTCTACTTGTAACGGTGTATGCCATAGGCAGCGAATTCAAGTTCGGGACAACGCAAGAATGGATGGGGGCTGCCACACCCGCAGGAAAAGACCCGGCTAATCTGCGGAATGCCGATATGCTGACTGCCGTCGCAGGAAAGCTGTTGCCCTACACCGTTATGTTCTCCGTTATAGGCATACTGGCAAACTACGTGTTGTTCGGACTGATGAACATACCGTTTCAAGGCAGCTTGTGGCTGATGAACATCGTAACGGTACTGTTTATCATGGCTACGCAGGCATTGGCGGTGCTGATATTCTCTATCTTTCCCAAGATAGCCTATATCATCAGCGTGGTGTCAATGGTAGGCTCTTTGGGAGCTACACTGTCGGGAGTGACATTTCCGGTAACGGCAATGTATGCACCGGTGCATGCGGCGTCCTACCTGTTTCCGGTACGGCACTTCACCGAAGCGGCACAGGCTATGATTTATTTCGGTGCGGGGTTTGCTTATTTCTGGCAATCGGTGGCTGTACTACTGGTATTCCTGCTGCTGGCCATACTGATTCTGAATTTATTGAAGTGGTGGATACTGAGGAGGAAGGAAAGCGAAGAAACTCTCCATATCGGAGACAAAGCATTGTCCGGCATTGCAGCGACCGATATACAGTCCGGTATATCATCCGGTACATCGCCCGGCACGGAAGCATCCCTGAGCAATGTCATCCGCCACGAATGGAAAGCCATTGCCACCAATCCCGCCATCCTGCTGGTGCTGGCAGGGGGAAAATCTTCCTTTATGGCTTACTCTACAACTATATGTATGCTCCCAATCTGGTACGCAAAGCACCGGTTGCCGTAGTAGACCTCTCCCACTCCGCACTCAGCCGGGAGTACGTACGATGGCTGGATGCCGCCCCGCAGACTTCGGTCTATGCCCAAACGCCCAATATCCTCGAAGCCCGCAAGTGGATGAAAAAAGGCGAGGTTACCGGTATACTCTACATTCCTTCCGACTTCGAGACGCATGTAGCGCGCGACGAGACTTCCGTATTCACCCTGTATGCCGCCACGGACGCATTCCTCAACTTCAAGGGATTGCAAGAAGCAAGCTCGCGCGTGATGCTTGCCGTAAACGATACCCACCGGCGTACCGGAACAGTATTCCTGCCGCCGCAAGGTCTGTTGGCCGTTGCGTCGTCCACTCCCGTCAGCGTATCGGGAACGGCCCTTTACAATTACACCGAAGGATACGGTTCTTACCTGATTCCCGCCGTAATGATTGTCATCATCTTCCAGACGATGCTGATGGTGATTGCCATGCTTACCGGCGAAGAAGCAGAACAGCAGCGGGAAGGCGTTTACAGCATGAAAGCCCGTTCCCTGAAAGATATGCTGTGCATCGTATCGGGAAGAACCTTCGTATATGTAATGCTGTATGTTGTGTTCTCCATGTTTCTGTTGGGACTGCTGCCGCATATTTTCAGCATTCCCAATATAGGAAGCGGTTGGGACATTGTCACTATGATGATTCCTTTCCTGCTTGCCACGAGTTTCTTTGCGCTTGCCGTGTCCCGCTGGTTTACCGACTCCGAAGCCCCACTGCTGATGATAGCCTTCTTTTCTGTGGGTTACATCTTCCTTTCCGGCGTGTCTTACCCGCTGGAACTGATGCCCTGGTACTGGCAAGCGGCGCATTACGTCTTCCCTGTGGCCCCCGCAGTACTCGCTTTCGTAAAATTAAATTCAATGGGCGGCAGCCTTGCCGACATCTGGCCTCAGATGCTGACGCTGTGGATACAAGTAATCATATACGGTGCGTGGGCGGTGTACACTACAAGGAGAGTCTATAAACGAAGTAACATAAAGACAGGTGATATAGAGGCATAAAAAAAGGCTATCTATCCCAGACAGCCAATCTTTTTGTTAACCTTAAAT
>ERZ859967.1373-NODE-1373-length-11331-cov-2.192267_pt1 | contig 11331 bp, 9 predicted proteins | sample MGYA00510115_ERZ859967 | MGnify/ENA primary metagenome ERZ859967 (study PRJEB30046, sample SAMN00715171) | human gut metagenome | study: EMG produced TPA metagenomics assembly of the A metagenome-wide association study of gut microbiota in type 2...
ATAAAAGTATGTACAACAGTGGTTGTCGTTTATTCTTGTCAGGAATCACCGGAAGGGAGACCGGGGCTTTTGATTATTTTAAATCGGTTTACTCCTCCTTCATCGTCAACTGTATCCGTTTCCGTTCGAGGTCTATGCTCAGTACTTTCACCGTGACGTGCTGATGAATGGAGACCACTTCGGTGGGATCGGTGATGAATCGGTTGGCAAGCTGGGAGAGATGGACAAGTCCGTTCTCCTTGATGCCTATATCGACAAAAGCTCCGAAGTTGGTGATGTTGCTGACAATACCGGGTAGAGTCATCCCTTCGCGGAGGTCGTTGATGGTACGCACGTTACGGTCGAACTCAAATACCTGGATGGTATCGCGTGGGTCGCGTCCCGGTTTGTCGAGTTCTTGCAGAATATCCTTCAAGGTAGGGAGTCCTACGGTGGGGGTGATATACTTTTCCATTTCGATACGGGTACGCAACGATTTGTCGGCAATCAGTTGAGGAACAGTACATGACAGATCTTTGGCCATCTGTTGCACGATCCCATAACTTTCGGGATGCACAGCGGTGTTGTCCAACGGATTTTCTCCTCCGGCGATACGGAGGAATCCGGCGCATTGTTCAAAAGCTTTAGCTCCCATGCGGGGTACTTTCATCAACTCTTTACGTGAGGCAAAGGCACCGTTGGCAGCGCGGTAGGCTACAATGTTCTGTGCCAGTTGCGGACCCAGACCGGAAATGTAGGTGAGCAGATGACTGCTGGCTGTGTTGAGATTGACACCTACCTGGTTGACACAGTTCTCCACTGTCTGGTCGAGTGATTTTTTCAATTTGGTCTGGTCTACATCATGCTGGTATTGGCCGACACCAATGGACTTAGGATCGATCTTGACCAGTTCCGCCAGCGGATCCATCAGCCGGCGAGCGATGGAGACGGCCCCACGGACGGTGACATCATAATCGGGAAACTCGTCACGGGCCGTTTTGGAGGCCGAGTAGATGGAAGCACCCTGTTCGCTGACAACAAACACCTGTACGGGACGGTCGAACTGTTGGTGCGTGACGAAGTTTTCCGTTTCGCGGCTGGCAGTTCCGTTACCGATGGCGATGGCCTCTATCTTGTAAGCTTCAATCATTTTGCGGAGTTTCGAAGCCGCTTCGGTTTTCTTGTCTACCGGCGGGTGAGGATAGATGTTTTCATTGTGTACCAGATTGCCTTGTGCATCGAGGCAGACCACCTTACAACCGGTGCGAAAGCCGGGATCGATACCCATTACCCGTTTTTGTCCCAAGGGTGGGGCAAGAAGCAGTTGGCGCAGGTTTTCGGCAAAGACCCGGATCGCTTCGTCATCGGCCTGTTCTTTACTGAGGGAGGCAAATTCGGTTTCGATGGAAGGTTTCAGCAGACGGCGGTAGGCATCCTGTACGGCTTCTGCCACCTGGCGGCCACATTCGTTATTGCTACGGACAAACTGGCGGTCGAGCCGTTCGAGGCCTTCGTCCTCGTCGGGGGTAATGCTGACCTTCAGCAAACCTTCGGCCTCGGCACGGCGGATGGCCAACAGGCGATGGGAGGTGCAGCGTTTCAAGGGAGAAGAGAAGTCGAAATAGTCCCGGTATTTGGCGGCCTCTTCGTCTTTACCCTTCACTACTTTAGCGCTGATGACAGCCTGGCGGGCAAAGAGATTGCGCACTGCATTACGGGCACGTTCGTCTTCGCTCACCTGCTCGGCGATAATGTCGCGGGCACCTTTCAGAGCATCCTCTGCGTCTTTGACATCGCCTTTGACGAACGCAGGAATACGGGAGCCCAGGTTGTTCTCGCGCTGCATCATCAGTAGCAGAGCCAGCGGTTCGAGTCCTTTCTGGCGGGCGGCTTCGGCGCGGGTCTTGCGTTTGGGCTTGTAGGGCAGGTAGATATCTTCAAGAGCGGTGGCATCCCAGGTGGCATCGATGCGTTGCCGCAACTCAGGCGTCAGTTTGCCTTGCTCGCCGATGGTGCCGAGAATGGTCTCTTTGCGTTTGGCGAGTTCTGAGAGTTTATCGTACTGCGTTTTGATAGATTCTATCTGCACTTCGTCGAGTCCGCCGGTGATTTCTTTACGGTAACGGCTGATGAAAGGGATAGTGGCTCCCTCGGCTAACAGCCCGAGAGTATTACTGATTTGCTTTTCCGACAGGTTGAGTGCTGCCGAAATCATTTTGTGAAAAATTTCCATAAACTATTTTTAGGACATTGAGCGACAAATGTACGCAATAAATCTGCTATAACCATCAACTTTTACTATCTTTGCGGGCATAAAAAAACGGATACACACACTCTAAAACAGATGAATATGCCGGTATCGTTCAAATATATTCTTTATTTACTTCTGTTAGTTATCGGTTGCTGTCCTCCCATGGCAGGGCATGCTGCTACCGGTGAGAAACCCATACTGATGATCTGTTCGTACAATCCGGGAGCGTATCCGACTTCTGCCAATGTATCCGACTTTATGGACGAATATCAGAGGTTGGGGGGCAAACGGGGAGTGGTCATTGAAAACATGAACTGTAAGAGTTTCTCAGACTTTCCCCGCTGGAAGGGAGTGATGGAGAATATTCTGGATAAATATCGGGGAAGCCAGGAACCGGCGCTGATCATTCTGTTCGGACAGGAGGCGTGGGCGTCTTATCTGTCGCTGAATGACTCGGTGACAGGAGAAGTGCCGGTAATGTGCGCACTGACCAGCAGGAACGTGGTGCTTTTGCCGGACGACGGGAAAGATCTGGCACACTGGATGCCGGAATCTTCCGATTTTTATGAAGACAGTCTGAAGCACCAGGTATGCGGCGGTTTTCTGTACGAATACGACATCGCGTCGAACATCCGCATGATCCGGGCAATCTATCCCGATACGAAGAACATTGCTTTTATATCCGACAATACTTACGGTGGCGTCACTTTGCAAGCTCATGTGCGAAAGGAAATGAAACAGTTTCCGGATATGAACCTGATTTTGTTGGACGGGCGCGAACATACCATTTATACTATTGTGGATGAACTTCGGAAATTGCCGAAGCATACGGCCGTTCTGTTAGGCACTTGGAGAGTGGACAAGAACGAAGGCTATTTTATGCGCAATGCTACGTATTCGATGATGGAGGCGATTCCGGATGTACCGACGTTTACGGCTACTTCCATCGGTCTGGGTTATTGGGCCGTAGGCGGAGTGGTTCCCGTTTTCCGGACGTTCGGTAAGGAATTGGCGGAGGAGGCGGTCAAGTTGTTGGATAATCCTGAAGATCCGAATATGCGGGTAGAAGTAGTGGGTACGGAAGCGTTGCTGGACAGTAAGAAAGTGAAGGAACAGAAGATAGACGTGGCCGCTCTGCCGATGAAGGTAAAGTTGGTCAATGAATCACCCTCTTTCTATAAACAGTACCGGTATCAGATTTGGGTGGGCGTAGGTGTCCTCTGCATTCTGGTGATAGGATTGCTGGTTTCTATCTATTTCTATCTGCGGACAAAGCGGCTGAAAGACGATCTGGAGCGTTCGCAAGTTGCTTTGTATGAAGCGAAGGACCGGGCGGAGGAGTCGAACCGGCTGAAGAGTGCTTTTCTTGCCAATATGAGTCATGAGATACGAACACCCCTGAATGCGATTGTAGGATTCTCGGATGTGCTGGCTTCGGGTGGGAGCTCGGAAGAGGATCAGCGGAATTATTTCAGAATTATCCAGTCGAACTCCGACCTGCTGTTACGACTGATTAATGATATACTCGATCTGTCGAGGTTGGAGGCGAACAAGGTGATACTGACACCGGAAGACTGCGATGTGGTTCAACTGTGCAGGCAGGCATTATCGTCGGTGGAGATGTCCCGCAGGGAATCGGGTAACCGGTTTGTTTTTGAGACAAAGACCGACTCCTTTGTTCTGCAGACAGATATTCAACGCTTACAGCAAGTGCTTATCAATCTGCTGACCAATGCGGCGAAGTTCACCAAGAATGGTACGATCACATTGCAGTTTGAGGTTGAGAAGGAGAAGAACCGGGTGTTGTTTGCGGTGGCGGATACCGGATGCGGCATTCCGAAGGAGAAACAAAAACAGGTATTCGAACGGTTCGAGAAGCTGAACGAGTATGCGCAGGGAACCGGATTGGGACTCTCAATCTGTAAACTCACGGTAGATAAATGGGGTGGCGATATCTGGATCGACCCGGATTATGAAGGTGGGGCGAGATTTGTGGTTTCGCACCCGTTATAAGAAAAAGAGACTACCACAGGGTCACACAAAGTCTCATAGAGTTTATTCCCTATTTAAATTCTCCCGGTGAGACTCAGTGTTATTTGGTGGTAAATCAAATTTAAAAGATGATTATGATGAAAAGATTGATTTGTATGTATGCTTTCTTGCTCTGCCTGGTATGTGTGTTGCCGGCACAAGAGAGAGAGGTGAAACTGAAAATTGTGCAGACCAGTGATGTACATGGTAATTACTTTCCATATAACTTCATTACACAAAAGGAGTGGGGCGGAAGTCTTGCACGTGTATATGCATTGGTGCAAAAGAACCGGGAGGTGTATAAGGAAAACCTTATATTGCTGGATAACGGAGATATTCTGCAAGGACAGCCTTCGGCATACTATTATAATTATATAGATACAGTGGCACCTCACGTATGTGCCGAGATGATGAATTTTATGGGATACGATGCCGGGAACATGGGAAATCATGATGTGGAAACAGGACGCGCTGTATTCGACCGCTGGATTGGTGAGTGCAATTTCCCGGTGCTGGGGGCAAACATCGTTGAAACGGCTACGGGAGAGACCCATCTTCCTCCTTATCGGGTGTTGGAGCGCGACGGAGTGAAGATTGTGGTGCTGGGAATGATTACGCCGGCTATTCCCGCGTGGTTGTCAGAGAATCTGTGGCAGGGACTGCGGTTTGACGATATGGAAGAGACAGCACGGAAGTGGATGAAAGTCATCCGTGAGAAAGAAAATCCGGACCTGGTGATCGGGTTGTTTCATGCCGGACAAGATGCTTTTGTGATGTCAGGCAAGTATAACGAGAATGCTTCGCTGAATGTGGCGAAGAATGTACCGGGATTTGATATGGTGCTGATGGGGCACGACCATGCGCGGGAGTGCAAGAAGGTGGTGAATGTGGCAGGCGACTCCGTACTGGTGATCGATCCGGCAAGCAACGGAATCGTAGTGTCGGACATTGACGTGACTTTAAAGTTGAAAGACGGTAAAGTGGTGAGCAAACAGATAGACGGTGTGCTGACGGATACAAAAGAATACGGAGTCAGCGAGTCCTTTATGAGACATTTCGCATTGCAATACGGGGCGGTTGAGAAGTTTGTATCTAAGAAGATCGGGGTATTTACAGAAGATCTGTCTACCCGTCCCGCCTATTTCGGTTCGTCGGCATTTATTGATTTTATCCATTCGTTGCAACTCGATATTTCGGGAGCGGATATTTCGTTTGCCGCTCCGTTATCTTTCGATGCAGAGATAAAGAAAGGAGATATTCGTGTGAGCGACATGTTCAATCTGTATAAGTATGAAAATATGCTTTATGTGATGAAGTTGTCGGGAAAAGAGATTAAAGACTTCCTGGAAGAGTCCTATTATATGTGGACGAACCGGATGAAATCTCCCGAAGACCACTTGTTGTGGCTGAAAGAAAAACGTAGGGCAGGTGCCGAAGACCGGGCTTCGTTCCAGAATTTTAGTTTTAATTTCGATTCGGCTGCGGGAATTATCTACACAGTGGATGTGACCCGACCGAAGGGAGAAAAAGTGACTATTGTCAGTATGGCGGACGGTTCTCCGTTCCGGATGGATCATATCTACAAAGTGGCGCTGAACTCTTATCGCGGCAACGGCGGGGGAGAACTGCTGACAAAAGGATCGGGAATCCCGCAGGAGAAACTGAAAGAGCGTATTATCTTCTCTACGGACAAGGACCTCCGTTTCTACCTGATGCAGTATATCGAGAAGAAAGGTACGCTTGATCCGCGTGCGCTGAACCAATGGAAATTTGTACCGGAAGAGTGGGTGAAACCTGCCGCAGAGAGAGATTATGAATATCTGTTTGGTGGAAAATAAAATAATATGGCTGAAGAACTGACATTTATATCGGGTAGCAAAGAGGAGCAATATCTCTCTTTGCTACCTCAGGTGAGATCCCTGATAGAGGGCGAGGTGGATTTAGTGGCCAATTTGGCCAATGTGGCTGCTGCCCTGAAGGAGGCTTTTGACTTTTTCTGGGTGGGTTTTTATTTGGTGAAGCAGGATCAGTTGGTACTGGGCCCGTTCCAAGGTCCGGTGGCTTGCACACGTATCCGGAAAGGCAAAGGAGTTTGCGGTACTGCCTGGCAGGAGGGTGCCACGCTGTTGGTGCCGGATGTGGAAGTTTTTCCGGGACATATTGCTTGCAGTTCGTTATCCCGATCGGAAATAGTGGTTCCGCTGATAAAAGACGGTGAGGTATGGGGAGTGCTGGACATAGACAGCGATCTATTGAATTTCTTTGATGAAACAGATCGGAAATATCTGGAAGAAATGTGCGGCTATTTATCAAAATAATGACTATCTTTGCCGCCTTAAAATAAGAGTATAGTAGGTGGGACACATCAAAAAGATTCTATTATCGTTTCTGTTATTGACGCTGTTCGTAACGTACCAGGTAAGCATTACAATGTTTACTCATGTGCATTACGTGAACGGTGTGATGATAGCTCACTCTCATCCCTACAAAGGTACCCACTCGCATACTGCTTCCAACATTATTGTTATTGCACATTTTGCCGCATTCCATTCTTTGGAAGTCGATGTGCATTATGATTTTACACCCGAACGCCCGATTCTGTTCACCGTAGAGATACCGGAGAGTATACCGGTGACGGCCGGAACACATCTGCAGGTGATTTCTCTGCGGGCTCCTCCGGCAGAGTTAGCTTAAAAATGGGGATATGTCAAAATTCGCATTCACCACATAATCGGTGGTGGGCTATGCTCCCCTCTTTTCTTTTACTCATTTACATTTAAATATACAACTGCGAATCAGTATTTGGGAGTGAACGTAATGCTTCCAAAAGGTGGGTACTGCGTGTAAGTGTGTTACATGTGGTACTGCTGATTCGTCTTTTATGGTTAACAAAAAAGAATGAAACATTATATAGTTATGTTTGTGCTTGCTTGTGTAAGCATGAGTTCGTATGCGGTCAATCCGATTAAAGAAGGTAATATGATTGCCGGACACGTTATTGTGAAGGGCACTGAAGAAAGTATCCCATTCGCAACAGTGATGATTTTGGGAACCAACCGCGGTGCGGTGTCCAATGAGGAAGGACAATTTGAATTCCGTAAACTGGCTGCCGGTAAATATACGCTCCGTGTACAGGTGATGGGGTATAAAACACAGGAAAAAACAATTACGGTCAGTGCAGAGGCTACGTCCGTAGTTCATTTCCAAATGGAAGAAGTAAGTTTTACGACAGATGAAGTGGTGGTTTCGGCCAACCGGAACGAGGTGAGCCGAAAGGCGGCACCGGTGGTCGTAAACGTGATGAGCGCTAAACTGTTTGAGACGGTGAACTCTACCGATCTGGCTAAATCGTTGAACTTCCAGTCGGGTCTTCGGGTGGAGAACAATTGCCAGAATTGCGGTTTCCCACAGGTACGTATCAATGGCTTGGAAGGTCCTTATTCGCAAATCCTGATTAACAGCCGTCCTATCATCAGCGCTCTCTCGGGAGTGTACGGGCTGGAACAGATTCCGGTAAACATGATCGAACGTGTGGAAGTGGTACGCGGTGGTGGTTCGGCGCTGTTCGGTGCCAATGCCGTAGGAGGAACGATCAATATTATCACGAAAGACCCGATTAATAATTCTTTCCAGGTGGCAAGCACGATGTCTAATATGAATGGCAAGTCGTGGGAGCAATATATGGGAGGAAACGTTTCTTTGGTGGCAAAAGACAATTCGTACGGCATCGCCCTGTACGAGACCTATCGTAACCGGAATCCTTATGATGCCGACGGAGACGGTTTTTCGGAACTCGGTAAGCTAAATATGAATACATTCGGGATGCGTGCTTATTATCGTCCTAACTATTTTAGCCGTATCAATGTGGAGTATCACACGACAAACGAATTCCGGCGGGGAGGAAATAAGTTCAATTTGCAACCCCACGAGGCGGATATTACTGAACAAACGAAACATATCATCAATAGTGGAGGAGTGAGTTACGATCGTTACTGGGGCGAGAAGCATAAAATGTCCGTATACGGTTCTATCCAGCATACGGATCGCAACAGCTATTACGGTGCACAGAAAGACATGAATGCCTATGGTAAAACAAACGATCTGACTTGGGTAGTGGGAGGTATGTATGTGGGCAACATGGACCGCTGCCTTTTTGCTCCGGCTACGTTTACCGGCGGTGTAGAGTATCAGAGCAACTCACTACACGATGTGATGACGGGATATCACCGCGACATGCAGCAGGATGTGCGTATTGCCGGAGGCTTTGTACAGAACGAATGGCGGTTGAACCGCTGGACGATGCTTGTAGGGGCACGTCTGGACAAGCATAACCTGATCGATCATCCGATTTTTAGCCCGCGTGTGAATTTCCTATATAAACCGAGCGATAATTTGCAGGCACGTCTGACATACTCTACCGGATTCCGGGCACCACAAGCATACGATGAAGACTTGCACGTAACGGCTGTGGGGGGTGAAGGAGTACAGATCCGGTTGGCCGACGGACTTCGTGAAGAGCGCTCCAACAGTTTCAGCGGTTCGGTGGATTGGTCGTTCCCGATGGGGCACTGGCAGTCAAATATTCTTCTCGAAGGGTTTTATACGGATTTACATCATGTATTTGTGCTCGAAGATATCGGTGAGGACCAAAACGGAGATAAGATAAAAGAGCGCCGGAACGGCAGCGGGGCCAAAGTATATGGTGTCAATCTGGATGCAAAGGTAGCCCACGGACGCGAAGCGCAGTTGCAGTTGGGATTTACGGTGCAGCGCAGCAGATATAACCGGGCGGAAGTATGGACCAGTGAAGGAGAAGAAGAGCAGACTACGAAACGCATGCCCCGTACGCCGGACTACTACGGTTATTTCACTTTTACGTCGGCACCATTAAAGAATTTCGATTTCTCGCTTTCGGGTACTTATACCGGTAAGATGATTGTGCCGCACATGGCCGGATACATCGAGAAGTCACGCATGGAGCACACTCCACAATTCATGGATCTCAACCTGAAACTGAATTATACTTTTGTGCTGAAAGATCATATCAAAATGCAGATAAACGGAGGAGTACAGAATATATTTAATAGCTTCCAGAAGGATCTGGACAAGGGAGAATTCCGGGATGCAGGTTACTTCTACGGACCGACTCAGCCGAGGACTTATTTTGTGGGGATAAAGATTATGAACTAAGTTTCTGATTTTATTCATATCTTTGTGATATCACATTTGAATTCTAAAAACAGAAGACCATGAATAAAGAAGTAGATCTTTCAGTATCCTGCCTTGGTAAGGTGAAAGAGCTGAAATATGATGTTATTATTTTGCCGTGGGGAGCTACGGAACCCCATAATTTACATTTGCCGTATCTCACCGATTGCATTCTCCCCCATGATATTGCCGTGGAGGCAGCCGAACTGGCACTTAGCCGTTCGGGTGTCCGTTGCATGGTGATGCCGCCCGTACCTTTCGGAGCGCATAATCCCGGGCAGCGTGAATTGCCGTTCTGTATCCATACCCGATATGCCACCCAGCAGGCTATTCTGGAAGATATCGTATCGTCCCTTCATGTACAAGGATTTCGTAAGCTGTTGATTTTGAGTGGACACGGAGGGAATAATTTTAAAGGGATGATTCGTGACCTTGCTTTTGAATATCCCGACTTTCTGATTGCTGCTGCAAACTGGTTTGAGGTGGTGTCGCCCAAAGGCTATTTTGAAGCGGAGATTGACGACCATGCCGGAGAATCGGAAACTTCCGTGATGATGCATTATCATCCGGAACTGGTGAATCTGGCTGAGGCCGGTGATGGTGAATCGAAACCGTTTGCCATTGCTTCGCTAAACGAAAAAGTAGCTTGGGTACCTCGGCATTGGGACAAAGCAACAGTAGACAGTGGTGTAGGAAACCCGAAAAAAGCAACAGCGGAAAAAGGAGAGCGTTATGTGAAACCGATCGTAGAGAAACTCGCCGGACTTTTTGAAGAAATGGCACAGCATGATCTATATGAATGATGGAAAGTGTCTGATAAAAAACAGGCAGCGTCAAATAGTTGACGCTGCCTGTTTTTTTAATTGTTACCTAAAAACTAATCTTTATTCCTATAAAAAACAACCTATTTATTAACTGCTGCAAAAATACAGCATGTAGTTGAATTACGTTTTGATATAAATCAAAAAATGTTTTTTACAGTACTCCCGAACGAACACGACTGAGTGTTTCCGGGGTCATCAGCAGGTAGGATGCAATGTGTGATAACGGAGCTCGTTTGATGATCTCCGGATGATGGTGCAAGAGTAGGTTGTAGCGTTCGCGTGCCGTTTCGAAACGCCATGAATCGGCCTTTATTTGCGATACGATGAGTGAGTATTCCAGTACCTTACGATAGAAAGCATTGATTTCTTTGGATTGTTCCAGCAACTTTTGCAGGACGTCATAAGGGAGCATATATACTACCGCCGGTTCCAATGCTTCAGCCATCAGGTGGGTAGGTTCTTGTTTTAACAGGCTTTCGATGCACATCAGGATACATCCTTCGTATGAGAAGTGCTCGGTGACATCTTTTCCGTTTTTATAATAAAATTGCCGCAACATCCCTTTACCGACAAAAACCATGTGGCGGCTTATTTGTCCTTCATTCAACAACATTTCACCCTTTTCCAGCTCTTTGCGTATCAAGACCTGTGCCAGTAGTTCTCGTCCCTCTCTGTTCATCTCCGGATATCTGGAGTTTACAACAATATCCACTGTCTCTTTCAGGTTTTCCATTATGTTATATATTGATAAGTTATTATAGATTGCGGGGCAAAAGTACGAAAATCGGTTGATATAAATCAATTTTTCAAAGTAAAAAGATTCGTTTTACTCCGATGTCCGGCCGGAGGAAGAAGTGTATGAAAAAAAAGTTCTCTCCTTTAACATTTGAAACTTAGCCGGTTAACTTATTTCGCATAAAATCCTTGAAAAAAATGTTGCAGAAAGATTTGCGTAGTTCAAAAGTTCCCTCTATCTTTGCATCGCATTTGAGAGGAAATGCGGTTAAAAAGGAAGTTTGGGTGAGTGGCTGAAACCAC
>ERZ859967.1378-NODE-1378-length-11319-cov-2.560902_pt1 | contig 11319 bp, 8 predicted proteins | sample MGYA00510115_ERZ859967 | MGnify/ENA primary metagenome ERZ859967 (study PRJEB30046, sample SAMN00715171) | human gut metagenome | study: EMG produced TPA metagenomics assembly of the A metagenome-wide association study of gut microbiota in type 2...
CTACTCTTTTTGCGCAAGATCCTCGCGAAAGACAATATATGTACGAGATACTGGATCCCCGGCATGAAGCCAAACCATTGGTGGAAGGGTTTGCCATAGAACGGGTTACGGAACGGTTGAACCGTGGATTGTATGCAGTGCCTTCTCAGGACGGGAAGGGTGTTTACCTAAGTTGGCGGTTGCTGAATACGGATGCGCCTGCTACTGCTTTTCATGTATATCGTGAAGCAAATGGCAAAACTTGCCGTTTGACGAATAAGCCCATACTGCGTACTTGTGATTTTGTAGACAACGCACCTGTGAAGGGAGTAGCTTCCTATTGGGTGGTGCCTGTGTTGAAAGGGCAGAACCCCGTTGCATCCGAAAAAATAGAAGTAGAGGCCGGGAAGAGTAAGAACTATACTTCCATTCGCTTGAAAGATAATGCCAAAGCAGGTAAGATTGCTTTGGCCGACTTGAATGGTGATGGCATTTACGATTATATCATCCGTACTCCCGAAACCAATGTAGATCCGGGCATGCCGGGAGATACTACCGGAAAAACGTATAAAATATCCGCTTATTTGAGTGACGGTACTTACCTATGGACATACGATATGGGACCGGGGATTGAACCGGGTATCTGGTACTCGCCTTTCATCGTATACGATTTCAATGGTGACGGTAAGGCTGAGGTGGCGATTAAAACAGCAGGCACTGACTATGTGAAAAACGAGAAAGGACGTGTTTGCGGCGGGAGTGAATATCTTTCCGTACTGGACGGCATGACCGGACAGGAGATAGACCGGGTGGATTGGCCTGAGCGCAATGACCGTTACGGAAATCTGATTCGTCAGAATCGTAATCAGATGGGGGTTGCCTATTTAGACGGAAAGACCCCGTTTATATTGGCGGCACGCGGCACTTACAAGCTGATGGTTGTGGATGCCTGGATGTTGAAAAACGGTAAATTGGAACGTGCATGGCGTTGGGATGGTGATGAGGAGAATCCTATTGTCCGTAGTATGGGTGCGCACAGCATGGTTACTGCCGATGTGGACGGTGACGGCCGTGATGAGGTTATGTTAGGTTCCTGTATGCTGGATGATAACGGAACACTTTTGTGGTCTTCGGGCTTGGGACATAGCGACAAGGCATATCTTTGCAAGTTGCATCCCGATAGGGAAGGCATGCAGGTGTTTATGGTAAGTGAACCCAAAAAGGAAGATGGCCGTGGCGTTTCAGTAGTGGATGCGGCTACGGGTAAATTGATATGGAGCATCGGTCATACTACTTATCATGTAGGTGACGGTATGGTAACGGATTTTGATCCTGCTCATCCCGGTTTGGAGTGTTTTGCCAGCGAAGACCGTAAGGGGGGAAGTACCGACAGATATTTGCTTACTGCCGACGGGAAGAAACTGCAAGTAGCTCAAGATGAGATACCCGGCTGCCGTAACTGGATATGGTGGGATGCTGATTTGTTGCGTGAGACATTTAAGGGAGACAATAACCGTTGGGGAGCAGGCTCTTCTTCCGGTGGACGTAGCCAGAGCATCTGGAAATGGAAAGGTGAGATATTAACGGAAAATATCAAAGGGGATATATTACTGATGGCTGATATGGAAGGTGACTGGCGCGAGGAACTGATAACGGCTTTGCCCGGCGAACTGCGTATTTACCGCACCGATATTCCTGCGACAGACCGTAGGGTAACGTTGATGCAGGACGCTTTGTACCGTAGTTATGTGGCTCATCGTAGCATGGGGTATCCTCAAGCACCCGTATCGTCTTATTATTTAGGAGATAATTAATACATGTATCGGAATAAGATGTTCCGGTATGTTTGCTAACTTTAAAACGCTATTAAGAATGACAAAACCATTGTATGTAATTGCTGCTGTTTGTTTATGGATATTCAGTTCTTGCCAGTCTGCGGACTATAAGTATGAAGCTGTCTATCGTAACCTGCCTTTTGACATGCCTCGTGTGGAAGCGCCGAGATTTCCCGACCGTACGGTCAATCTGAAAGAGTTTAATGCCGTCGGTAATGGGGAAACTCTATGTACATCGGCTTTTGCCGATGCAATCAATGCCCTTTCCGAACAAGGGGGAGGACATCTTGTTGTTCCTGCCGGTGTTTGGCTTACAGGGCCGATCGTATTGAAAAGTAATATTGACTTGCATTTGGAAAAAGGGGCTGTTATCCTTTTCTCTCCTGATGTGGACCTCTATCCTTTGGTGGAAACAGTGTTTGAGGGGTTGGATACCCGTCGTTGCCAGTCTCCGATTTCCGGCCGTAACCTGGAAAATGTAGCTATAACCGGCGAAGGGGCAATTGACGGAAACGGCCATTACTGGCGTCCGTTGAAGCGTGAGAAGGTTACGGAGAGCGTCTGGAAGCAGACAACAGCCCGTGGCGGTGTATATAAACGTCCTACCTACTGGTTCCCTTATCCTGAAACTTTGAAAGGGGATACTATCAGCAATATGAATGTCCCCCAGAATCTGAAAACGGAGGAAGAGTGGCAAAGTGTCCGTCATTTCCTTCGTCCGGTGATGGTGAGTCTGATAGAGTGTAAGAATGTGTGGTTGCAAGGGGTGATTTTCCAGAACTCTCCGGCATGGAACCTGCATCCGCTGATGTGTGAGAATGTGCTGGTTGAAGATGTGCAGGTGCGTAATCCGAGCTATGCGCAGAACGGTGACGGACTGGATTTGGAATCTTGTAAAAACGCGCTGATTGTGAATTCCACCTTTGATGTGGGAGATGACGGAATCTGTCTGAAAAGCGGTAAGGATGAAGATGGCCGCCGTCGTGCACGTCCTTGCGAAAATGTAGTGGTAGATGGCTGTACGGTATTTAAAGGTCATGGAGGTTTCGTTGTCGGCAGTGAGATGAGTGGCGGGGTACGTAATGTATCCGTCAGCAATTGCCAGTTCCTGGGAACGGATGTGGGACTGCGTTTTAAGAGCAAGCGTGGTCGTGGCGGTATTGTTGAAAATATATGGATTACCAATGTGTCTATGATGGATATTCCGACCGAACCGATTACTTTCAATCTTTATTATGGTGGAAAATCTGCCGTTGAAGTGTTGGAGAGCGGTGAAAAAGTTCCGGCTAAAGTAGATCCTCTTCCTGTGGATGAAACAACTCCTTGTTTCCGGAATATTCATGTGAAGAATTTGGTATGCGCAGGCGCCCGTCGTGCATTGTTCTTCAACGGTATCCCGGAAATGCCGATTGAAAATGTGGTTTTGGAAGATGTTGATATAACTTCCCGATTGGGAGCCGAATTTGTTTATAGCAAGGCCGTTACGATGAAGAACGTAACCATCCGGAATACGGAAGGCGAGCAAATTGTCACCCGTTTTTGTGAGGATGTGAAATAGAAGACCGGATGTGGTAATAGCGGATGAAATGGATTGTCAAATCTGACACCCTTTCAGTCAAAATAAGTACAAGGAATAGGGGATGATTCCCCTATTTTTGTATCATGAAATAGCGACTAAAACTAATTACCATGAAACAATGTTTTTTTGCGGTCGATTTGGGAGCTACCAGCGGCCGTACCATCTTGGGAACTTTCACACCGGAAGGATTGGAAATGGAAGATGTGAATCGGTTCCCGAATCATCTGATTGAAACCGGCGGACATTTTTATTGGGATATATATGAGCTTTACCGGCATATTATCGAAGGACTGAAAATAGTCGCTCAGAAGAAGGATGTGGAAATTACTTCCATCGGTATTGATACATGGGGAGTGGATTTTGTCTGTGTAGGTAAAGACGGCGGATTTCTTCGTCAGCCTTATTCGTACCGTGATCCTCATACGGCCGGAGCGCCTGAGGCTTTCTTTAAAAAGGTTGCCCGCAAGCAGGTCTATGAGTGGACGGGTATTCAAGTGATGAATTTCAACTCTTTGTTCCAGCTTGATACATTGAGACGTAATAATGACAGTGCATTGGCTGCTGCCGATAAATTGCTTTTTATACCGGATGCTTTGAGTTATATGCTGACCGGTGAAATGGTAACGGAATATACCATTGCCAGTACGGCGCAGTTGGTCAATGCAAACACCCGTAAACCGGAAGATGCTTTATTGCGCGAACTCGGACTGACGGAAAGTAATTTCGGTCGTTTTGTTTATCCCGGTGAGAAAATAGGAACATTGACAAAGGAAGTACAGCGCATGACCGGATTGGGAGATATACCTGTAATTGCAGTTGCCGGGCATGATACGGCTTCTGCTGTGGCTTCGGTTCCTGCAATGAATCCTGATTTTGCCTATCTGAGCAGCGGAACCTGGTCTTTAATGGGAGTGGAAACGAAGGGACCGGTTATTACAGAGGAAACCGAATCTTTGAATTTTACGAATGAAGGCGGTGTGGATGGCACTATCCGTCTATTGAAAAATATTTGTGGGATGTGGCTGTTGGAACGCTGCCGTGCGGCGTGGGGACAGACATCTTATCCGGAACTGATAGCCGAAGCGAATGCCAGTGAGCCGTTCCGCAGTCTGATTAATCCTGACGATGTCCTGTTTGCCAATCCTGCCGATATGGAACAGGCTATACAGACGTACTGTTCGGATTCTCATCAGCCTGTTCCGCAGACACGGGGGCAAATTGTACGTTGTATCTTTGAGAGCCTCGCTCTGCGCTATCGTCAGGTTTTGGATAATCTTCGCACTCTTTCTCCTCACCCGATAGAGACACTTCACGTTATTGGCGGAGGAAGCCGTAATGAATTATTGAACCGTTGGACAGCCAATGCAGTCGGTATTCCTGTTGTGGCAGGCCCGTCTGAGGCTACGGCAATCGGTAATATCATGATTCAGGCATTGGCGGCGGGAACGGCAAAGGATATTGCTTCCATGCGCCAGTTAATCAATCGTTCTATTTCTTTGGAAACTTTCTATCCGGAAGATACGGACGTGTGGGATGCCGCATATTTACACTTCAAACAGGTGACAATGAATCATTAATGTTTAAAATCATATTAAATAAATCAGTATCATGAAAGAAGAATTAATAACAAAGGCTTATGAAGTGGCAAAGGAACGTTATGCTGCTCTTGGGATAGATGTGGAAAAGGTAATGGAACAGCTCCAGAAGGTTGCAATCTCCATGCACTGCTGGCAGGCCGATGATGTTATCGGCTTTGAGTCGGGCAGCTCGCTGACCGGCGGTATCCAGACTACAGGTAATTATCCCGGTAAGGCCCGTAATATGGAAGAATTGCGTAGCGACATCTTAAAGGCCGCTTCTTATATACCGGGCAAACATCGCTTGAATCTGCATGAAATTTACGGTGATTTCGGCGGTACGTTTGTTGACCGTGACCAGGTGGAAGTGAAACATTTTGAAAGCTGGATGCAATGGGCGGCTGAAAACGGGATGAAACTGGATTTCAACTCGACTTCTTTCTCACATCCTAAAAGCGGTAACTTGTCTTTAGCCAATCCGGATAAAGGCATCCGTGATTTCTGGATTGAACATACCAAACGCTGCCGTGCCATTGCGGAAGAGATGGGACGCCGTCAGGGCGATCCTTGCATCATGAATCTTTGGGTACACGACGGTAGCAAGGATGTTACGGTAAACCGTATGAAATACCGTGAACTGTTTAAAGACTCTCTCGACCGGATTTTTGCTACGGAATATAAAAATATGAAGGACTGTCTGGAATCTAAAGTATTCGGTATCGGTCTGGAAAGCTATACAGTAGGTTCCAATGACTTCTACATCGGTTATGGCGCATCCCGTAATAAGATGGTAACTTTGGATACCGGTCACTTCCATCCGACTGAAAGTGTTGCCGACAAAGTATCTTCTCTTTTGCTTTATGTGCCCGAATTGATGCTGCACGTAAGCCGTCCGGTTCGTTGGGATTCCGACCACGTAACCATTATGGATGATCCTACAATGGAACTGTTCAGTGAAATTGTTCGTTGCGGTGCGTTGGAACGCGTACACTACGGTCTCGACTATTTCGATGCTTCTATCAACCGTATCGGTGCTTACGTTATCGGTAGCCGTGCTGCTCAGAAATGTATGACACGCGCTTTGCTCGAACCGATTGCCAAGCTGCGTGAATACGAAGCTAACGGACAGGGATTCCAGCGTCTGGCTCTGCTCGAAGAAGAGAAAGCGCTTCCATGGAATGCAGTATGGGATATGTTCTGCTTGAAGAACAACGTTCCGGTAGGCGAAGATTTCATTGCAGAAATCGAAAAGTACGAAGCGGAAGTAACTTCTAAACGATAAGTGATGGATATTCTAATAGGCTTGTTGATTATAGCCATCGGTAGCTTTTGCCAGTCCAGTTCCTATGTACCTATTAAAAAGGTGAAGGAATGGAGCTGGGAAAGCTTCTGGTTAGTACAAGGTGTGTTTGCCTGGTTGGTGTTCCCATTCCTGGGATCACTGCTGGGGATACCCGCAGGAGGCAGTTTGTTCGACTTGTGGGGAGCCGGAGGTGCTGGAATGAGCATCTTTTATGGTGTATTATGGGGAATAGGCGGATTGACTTTCGGACTCTCCATGCGTTATCTGGGTGTTGCGCTTGGACAAAGTATTGCATTAGGTACTTGTGCCGGATTCGGAACCCTTTTTCCTGCCATCTTCGCCGGAACCAATCTGTTCGAAGGTAACGGACTAATTCTTCTTCTAGGAGTTTGTATTACGCTGGCGGGTATTGCTATCATTGGTTATGCCGGTGGCTTGCGTGCACAGAATATGAGCGAAGAAGAAAAACGGGCTGCCGTAAAAGACTTTGCATTGACAAAAGGTTTGCTGGTAGCACTTCTTGCGGGTGTGATGAGTGCCTGCTTTGCTTTGGGATTGGATGCCGGAACTCCTATCAAGGAAGCTGCTTTGGCAGGTGGTGTGGATGGACTTTATGCAGGTCTTCCTGTTATCTTCCTCGTGACTTTAGGCGGATTCATGACAAATGCCGCTTACTGCCTGCAGCAGAATATAGCTAATAAGTCTGTCGGTGACTATGCCAAAGGAAAGGTATGGGGTAACAATCTCGTCTTCTGTGCGTTGGCCGGTGTGCTGTGGTATATGCAGTTCTTCGGATTGGAAATGGGTAAGAGCTTCCTCACGGAAAGTCCCGTGTTGCTGGCTTTCTCATGGTGTATCCTGATGGCGCTGAACGTAACCTTTAGTAATGTATGGGGAATCATCCTGAAAGAGTGGAAAGGAGTATCTGCCAAAACAATCACAGTGTTGATCTGTGGTTTGGTAGTCTTGATCTTCTCGCTGGTATTCCCGAACTTGTTTTAATAATAAATAGATATGAAATCAATTTTAGAAAATCGTCCGGCACTTGCCAAAGAAGTAAACAAGGTAGCTGAAGTTGCCGGATACTTGTGGCAAAAAGGATGGGCTGAACGTAACGGTGGTAATATCACCGTAAATATCACAGAGTTTGTAGACGATGAAATCCGTCGGATGGAACCGATTAGCGAAGTAAAATCCATTGGCGTTACATTGCCTTATCTGAAAGGATGTTACTTTTATTGCAAAGGAACCAACAAACGCATGCGTGATCTGGCTCGCTGGCCGATGGAAAATGGTTCGGTGATCCGCATTCTGGATGATTGCGCCAGCTATGTGATCATTGCCGACGAAGCGGTGGCGCCGACTTCGGAACTGCCTTCCCACCTGAGCGTACACAATGATTTGCTGAGCAAGAATTCTCCTTATAAAGCATCTGTCCATACTCACCCGATCGAACTGATTGCCATGACTCATTGCGAGAAGTTCCTTCAGAAAGATGTGGCAACCAATCTGTTATGGAGTATGATTCCTGAAACGAAGGCGTTCTGTCCGAGAGGTCTGGGTATCATTCCTTATAAATTGCCTAGTTCGGTAGAGTTGGCGGAAGCCACTATCAAGGAATTGCAGGACTATGATGTAGTCATGTGGGAAAAACACGGTGTTTTTGCCGTAGACTGCGATGCTATGCAGGCTTTTGATCAGATTGACGTGCTGAATAAGTCGGCGCTGATCTATATTGCTGCGAAGAATATGGGCTTCGAACCGGATGGTATGAGTCAGGAACAAATGAAAGAAATGTCCGTTGCTTTCAATCTTCCTAAATAATACTTGTATTAATCACTGAATTTATCTACTTTAGCGACCGCAGCATTTTCTATCGATGGAGAATGTTGCGGTAACTTTAAAATTATGACACAACTATGAATCGCATTATTCTGAATGAGACCTCTTATTTCGGTGCAGGATGCCGGAGTGTAATTGCTGTGGAAGCAGCCAGACGTGGCTTTAAGAAAGCCTTTTTTGTAACAGATAAAGACCTTATCAAATTTGGTGTTGCAGCCGAAATCATTAAAGTATTTGATGACAATCATATTCCGTATGAACTTTATAGTGATGTAAAGGCTAACCCTACCATTGCTAATGTGCAGAATGGTGTGGCTGCCTATAAGGCTTCCGGTGCAGACTTTATCGTAGCTTTGGGTGGTGGTTCTTCTATCGACACGGCAAAGGGGATTGGTATTGTTGTGAATAACCCGGATTTTGCCGATGTGAAATCTCTGGAAGGTGTGGCTGATACCAAACATAAGGCTGTTCCTACCTTTGCATTGCCTACTACTGCCGGAACTGCTGCTGAAGTGACTATCAATTATGTGATTATCGACGAAGATGCACGCAAGAAAATGGTATGTGTAGACCCGAACGATATCCCTGCTGTAGCTATTGTAGATCCGGAACTGATGTATTCCATGCCGAAAGGACTGACTGCCGCTACAGGTATGGACGCGCTGACTCACGCCATCGAAAGTTATATAACTCCGGGTGCATGGGCTATGAGCGATATGTTCGAACTGAAAGCGATTGAAATGATTGCTCAGAACTTGAAAGCGGCGGTAGATAATGGTAAAGACACAGTTGCCCGCGAAGCAATGTCGCAGGCTCAATATATTGCCGGTATGGGATTCTCCAATGTAGGTTTGGGAATCGTACATTCCATGGCTCACCCGTTGGGCGCTTTCTATGATACTCCTCACGGCGTTGCCAATGCGCTGTTGTTACCTTATGTCATGGAGTACAATGCTGAGTCTCCGGCTGCTCCGAAATATATCCATATTGCCAAGGCGATGGGCGTCAATACAGACGGTATGACAGAAGCTGAAGGTGTGAAGGCGGCTATCGAGGCAGTGAAAGCGCTTTCTCTGAGTATCGGTATCCCACAGAAATTGCATGAAATCAATGTGAAGGAAGAGGATATTCCGGCATTGGCGGTGGCTGCATTCAATGACGTTTGCACAGGTGGTAATCCGCGTCCTACGTCAGTAGCGGAGATTGAAGTATTATATCGGAAAGCATTCTGATTTTAATTGTATAAGGTTTGTTTTTTATAAGCATCCGGAGGATCTGGACAGGTGCTCCGGATGTTTTTTTTACTGTTTAGCGTGTGTTTTTTGAAAATAATTCCTACTTTTGTTCAATTCAATTGTATGAAAACACGCCTGTATGACTGAGGATAATAATCTGGGATTAGAATTTAAATACTTGATAGTTAATGACATGGACCGCAAATTCGGTCTGTGGGTGAATACGGTTGGCTATCAGTCTATCCCTCCCGATTCTCCTTATCCGCTGAAGGAGCATCCGTCCGGTTACTATTTCAATGCCGAAAAAGGAAGAGTATTGCGGGAATATCAATTGGTCTATATTACAAAAGGGCGCGGTTTGTTTTCTTCCGATTCTACTCCTGAAAGACAAGTTTGTAAAGGTCGGCTGATGGTGTTGTTTCCCGGACAGTGGCATACTTATTATCCATTGCGGCAGACCGGATGGACGGAATATTACATTGGTTTTGAAGGTCCGGCGATTGATACGATTGTGGGCGATGCCTTTCTTTCTCAGGAAAGACAGATATTGGAAGTCGGTATTAATGAAGAACTGGTATCTTTGTTTTCCCGCGCTTTGGAAGTGGCAGAAGCGGATAAAATATCTGCCCAGCAATACCTTTCCGGAATCGTACTTCACATGATTGGTATGATTCTTTCGATTTCCAAGAATAAGGTCTTCGAGATGAGTGATGTCGATCAGAAGATCGAGCAGGCAAAGATACTTATGAATGAAAATGTATCCGGCAATATTGATCCGGAGGAACTGGCGATGAGACTGAATATCAGTTACTCATGGTTCCGCAGGGTTTTTAAGGAATATACCGGCTATGCACCCGCCAAATATTTTCAGGAACTGAAACTTCGTAAAGCCAAGCAAATGTTGGTGGGAACTTCCCAGTCAGTAAAAGAAATTTCTTTTTTTCTGGGCTTCCAGTCTACCGAATATTTTTTCTCCTTTTTCAAAAAACGTACCGGGCTTACTCCGCTTGAATACCGCTCGTTCGGTCGGGAAGAATAAACATAAAGTTATTTATTGTTAATCTCCTCGATGTGATTTAACCTTTCCGTTTTAATCTGGTCAAATATAATATTGCAATGATGCAATCGGTTTATTATCAGATTAACTATAAAAGAAAAAAGAAATGAAAAGAATCGTATTTTGGATGGTAGCTTTGCTACTGATGAGTGGTGTGGCAATGGCACAAGGAAATCGCCAGGGTGGAAGACAACAGATGGATCCGAAAACCCGTGCGGAACGTATGACAGAGCGTATGGTGAAAGAATACTCTTTGAATGAAGATCAAAAGCAACAATTACAGGATGTCAACCTTGCATGGGTGCAAAAGATGGCTGCTAATCAGGGCGGACGTTCGAAAGATAATAAAGCTGCCAAGATGACTAAGGAAGAGCGGGAAAAGAAGATGGCGGAAATGAAGAAGTCCCGTGAAGATTATGATGCCCAGTTGAAGAAGATTATGACTAAAGAACAATACGATAGCTATGTGAAAAAACAGGCTGAACGTGAGAAACAGATGAAAGAAGGGCGTCAGAACCGGCAAAAAAGACAAGGGTAATATAGATTGTAATGAATGGATGTACTTCCTTTCGGAAGAAGAATTAAGGAGATACTACTGATTTTTGAGGTAGTATCTTTTTTGTATTCGGGTGATTCTTATTTTGCTTTTTGAGGTTGTGAACAAGTCACATCCTGCTTGTTTAAAAATGAGTCTCTTATATAGTTAATTTGTTTGTTACTAATTAATTAACCTGTTAATAACTTTGTTGATAACGTGGTTAATATAAGATTGGGGTTGTGAATAAAGGAACTGTAATCAGTAGAATCTTACCGGAGAGAGATAAAAAAAGAACCGCTTAAAAAGCGATTCTTTAGTAAGTTGCGGAGATCCGACTCGAACGAATGACCTTTGGGTTATGAGCCCAACGAGCT
>ERZ859967.1392-NODE-1392-length-11231-cov-2.127595_pt1 | contig 11231 bp, 5 predicted proteins | sample MGYA00510115_ERZ859967 | MGnify/ENA primary metagenome ERZ859967 (study PRJEB30046, sample SAMN00715171) | human gut metagenome | study: EMG produced TPA metagenomics assembly of the A metagenome-wide association study of gut microbiota in type 2...
CTTGCCCGTTTGCCTATACCGTGCCATTTCAGCATAGCTGCCGGAACGCCGCGTTCGAGCAATGCCTCATACACTCTTTTGGCACGGCGGTTGGAAAGGTCCGTATTATAAGCGCTGCTTCCCCTTGCATCGGTGTAGCCGGTAATCAGGAAGCGGGCGTCGGGATAGCTTTTCAGAAGCCCGGCCAGCCTGTCGAGCGTCTTTTCCGAAGCAGCCGTGAGCACATCCTTGTCAAACTCGAAGTAGATATTATCCAGCAGGTCGCACGCCATTGCTTCGACAGAGCCGGCTGTATCCGCCTGCTTCTCTACAATCCGCTCAACAATCTTTTCCACCTCAACAGGTTTCTCTATCTCCACATACTTCACTACCGGAGCCTGCTTTTTGCTCTTTCCGCCAATGCGCCAGATGACGCGGGCAGACACCTGCACAAAGTGAGGAAGATTCTTCTGCACCGGCAGGAGATATTCACCTTGCAGGCCAAGCCCGAAGGAATTGCTTAACCACGCATTTACACCTGCACCGAACGAAAGCGGAACAAAAGAGTTCTTATCCGATGAGCGCCCGTCGGGATTCCACACATCGGACGATTCCCAGTGCGCCTCTCCCGTGGGGTCATCCACGAAATTGCCGCCATAGGCAGACGCGAAATTCTTATGCAGGTAGTTCACCCCCACTCTGAGGTAGGGTTCCACCCATTGGGACTCAAACAAGGGGGTAAAGCGGAACTGCATGCCCAGACCGCCCATATACAGCAGGTCGTGTTTCCGGTCATTGCCCGCAATCCGGTTCTTGTTTTTCGCCACGCCTACCGTACCTTGCAAATCCAGATAAAACCACCGGTTCAGTTCCCGTGCCACATACAGGTTTGCTCCTCCCATCAGGTGGTTGGCCTTCAGGTTGTACATATAATTATCCGGAGTACTCTGGAAACCGGTGACAGACACGCGGCTCCAGTTTATCAACGAACCGCCTGCACCTATTTCCCATGCTTTCTTGTCCTGGCCTCTTCCCGTCAGAGGAACTGACAGGAAGAAGAGGGAGACAAGATATAGTATTGTTTTTTTCTTCATATTCATATGTATTTATCTACCGTAAATCAATCAATCCATCCAGTCTGCCGGACACTCTTTTATCTCCAAAGGTATGCGCTTGGTTCTGTCGGCAAAGTCAACCAGGAAATACTGCTCACCTTCTTTCAGCAGGTAGTAAGCAAATCTGCTGCGATATTCGTAAGTCGCACTATATGTTATCTGATTGGTTCCTTTAGTTCTACTCCGAATATCCAGACCTATCCAATTACCCGGATAAGCGCTTGTCAGCATAAAGTGTTTGCCACCTTCCGAAAGCGGTACAGTACCGGTGTGCACAGTGCCTCCCGTTCCGTTAACAAACGTACGCATTTGGATGAATACAGCACGATTTTTTGCCAAATCTGAAGCAGGCAGCTTGCCTTCCGGAAATTTCCAGATACCGGTATCCGGGTCTTTCGTAAACCTATCTTGCCCTGACGGATAAGCATATGTTTTATAGAAATCAGGCAACTGGTCTGTATCGATTTCACCCCATAAAGTGGTTACTCCCTGTTTGATTTCCAAAAAGACAGCTCCTTCCTTGAAGCCCGGCGTCGGATATATTTCCGGAATATGAATCTTATCCTGCAAATATACGGTCTGGCCGTAATCATTATAAGAACCGCTGCCGTCACCGAAGTAAAGACCTGCGTAAAAATCGTTCCCATCCCATTCATCCGATAATAACCGCTGAACCGTATCATTCTTTGCCACATTAGCTTTCTCCGTAGGAGTCAACACTAAAGGACGCCGTATATCGATATATGTAGAGCCATAAGTATAAGTGCTATTCTTGCTTTTATCCAAATTTTCCTCATTTACAGGTTGATTTATATCTTTAATTTTAGCAGCTCTCATCATAGAAGAGTTGAGACTATTTGGATAATCGCTCCACTCTCCGTCTATCTGGCGTTCATATTTAAAAGATACATATGCATATCTGGTAGCATTTATATCAGACGAGGCGTTGCTCAAATATACCATACTCACCGTAGCCCTCACATTTATCCTATTCGGAACCAGCGTATTTTTAGCACTTGTTTCCTGCACTCCGCCAACCGTTACAGTTGCACTGCCTGTCCGGCGTGATAAAGGCTGGTTGTCCGGCAACTTATCCCATGCCACCTTGAACTGTCCGTTGTCATCCGTCGTGAAGGTTTCCGTAGCTCCTACTCCGGGCAATCCGCTTACCTGCACGCCTGCGGCTACTTTCTTTCCCGTTTTGTCATACACGGTAAAGAGCACCGAACCGTCCGTAGGAATCACATATTCCCGTAACTGGGAGTTCCAATAATCAGGAATGACATTATATTTTCCTACTTGTATTTCAATCACCGAAGACCTACCCGTCAGGAAATCCCAGAAGTCCGTCTGCTTGTTCCGGTCTGCCGGCCATTTCTGGTCGGGTTTATGAGGATTGTCCACTTCACCGGATGCGATGTATTCTTTCCAAAGTTCATAGGCGCTCTTTCCGTTCGTACCATTTGCGCCGTTTGTACCATTTGTTCCGTTTGTACCATCCTTACCGGCTTTACCGAAAGACGGCTTTCCGGTATCCGTACCATTGATATACCAGTTACCGTTCTCGCCAATGGCCACCTCCGGAGATTTCCCGTCGGCACCAACGGCTTTTTTACCCGTATCCGTACCGTCTACGAACCAGTTGCCGTTATTACCGATGGTAATCGTGGGCGACACGCCGTCTTTTCCATTCGTACCCGTGGCCTTCTTACCGGTGTCCACACCATTGACAAACCAGTGGTCGTTATCACCGATGGTTACGGTAGGCGGCACGGCATCTTTACCGTTCGCACCGTCCTTGCCCGCTTCTCCCTGCGCGGCAATGCCCGTATCCTCATTTCCAACAAACCAATGGCCGTTATCGCCGATATGCGGTGTCTGGCCGCTCTCGCCGGTAGCGCCTGTGAGGAAATACCAGAAATCCTGCACCGTATTATTGCCGGCAGGCCATTTGCTGCCGGGGTTGTGCGGATTATCCACACTGCCGTCGGCAATCATATCCTTCCACTGGTCAAAAGCGCTCTTTCCGTCTTTTCCGTCTTTCCCGTCATTTCCTTTAAGATACTTGAAAAAGTCTGCAACTTCCGTCTGGTCTTTCGGCCAGTCTACCGTTCCGTCCGCTACCTTTTCTTTCCAAAACTCATAGGCCGAAAGCCCGGTATCACCTTTAGGCCCTTTGGGCATGGTGATATCAACATCGGTACAGGCGGCCATCAACAGGCATACAACTATCCCGTACCATTGTACAAATTTAAATTTACTCATCTGAATTTCAATTGTTTAATTAGCTTATAGTTTGTATATACTGTTTATAAGATGCAAATGGCAAACGGATGTAAGTTTCGGGCAGCAAGAAGTCCTTTTATTTCGTCTGCAAAAATACATACACATTTACAACGCATCATTTCAGATAAAAGACAATTAATTTCCCTTTTCGGACAAAATGCCCGAAAAAAGAATAAACAAGCGGTAAACATCTGTTTCACACCCATATATACTGAAACAGATGGCAGTTATCCTTACTCTCCATGATGCCTTTCTGTTTCAATGCCGAATACAAGTCCTCGCACGATTTCATGCCGATGCCGTGCAGCTTTGCCAAGGCATTGAATCCGTTCTTCTTGACGAAGCGCAGAAGGTCTTCCAGCAGATAGATGTTATACTCCCTGAGCCTGCGCAGGATTCTCGGAGTTATCTCAAGCACTGCCAGAGGTGTCGACAGCATTTTCAGGTATTCAACGGGGATGCCCCGCTCCTTGAACGGTACGACAACCCTCACCGGAGTACGGTCGATGTTCCTTTTGGACAGAAGCGACCGGCAGTTCCTGTATCTCACCCTAATCGCCTGAAGCTCCTGCCGTTCCTGCGCCATGGCATCCCAATCGTCCATAATCTCTTCTACCGACCTCTCATACATAGAGGCCAGCTCTTTTGCCGAAAGGCCGTATTTCTCCGCAAGTTCCTGCATGCCGTCTTTCCTTGTCAGCAGCGAGCAGAAAATATCCTGCTCCCTGGGGTCTTTTATCTGCATGGACATCTTCCTGACAAGCCGTTCAAAACTGTGCATACAGTGGTTTTTCTTCTCCATTAAATATTTCATAGTGTTACGATTGTTTTTTGATGTGGCTCTCCTCGCGCAGGTGGGTCGGGGTTGTGCCGAACTGCTTCTTGCAGTAGCAGGTGAGGTGCGCGGAAGAGCTGAAACCGAACTCCCTGGCTATTTCCCGGAAAGCGATATCCGGGTTACAGATTTTCTCGTGGATAAGTTCGGCTTTCCGTTCCTGCATCCACTGATAGGGACTTTGATTGAAATAGTGCTGGAACTTTCGGTTGAAGGAGCGTTCCGAAACGCAGCACAGACTGGCAAACTCCTTGACGGTCTTTACCTTCCGGTAATTGTTCAGGATGAGATCCTCGAACTTGCTCCCCATTCCGGAAGCACCGGCAAAAAAGCCAGCCAGTTCGTTTTTGGCATAAAAACCGCGCAGTATCAGAATGATTTCCTGCTGTTTAAGAATATGCATGTGCCTGCACAGCAGTCCCGTTTCCAGATAGAACAGCACCTGCCTCAAGGCATGAAGCAGCGGTTTACGGATGGGCAGGGTGTGGTCGTTGTTGGCAATAGGTTTCTCATGAGAAATGGAATCGAAATACATCTTGTCGCACACCGTTATTTCCTTGTTCCAGAACAGCAGGAGGCATTCTGCCGGGGTGATGCCCGTCAAGCGGTTCTCTTCCCGCTGAGGTATGAGCAGCATCCTGTTGGCATGCACGGAGATGGTATGCTCCCTGCCCAGCTCTACCAGCACCTCTCCTTTGAGCACGAACAGTACACAGAAGCAACCGTCATTATCAATCCGGCCTTCTTCGTGTGCAGTTAATTCGTACCGTGAAAATCCGCTTTCATACCTCAGTTGATAATTGAAGCAGGAACGATGCTCTGACAAATAAAATAATCTCATTGATAACTTTTTAATTTATACGCCATAATAACGCATCGCTTTTTTAGATTGTTTTTCACAAAAAAGACATTTATTTATAAATTTAAGACTATCCGTAAGGTTTCGCAGGGTTTTATAAGTATTTGAAAGGTGTATTGATTCCGCTCATTAGCAGCAAGATGGCTGCCAATAAAGTCAAAGCAAAAGATTATCCCGTTCCACCGTGGAGTAGTTTTCATTCCACCGTGGTGGAACAAAAACTACTCCGTGGCGGAACAAAACTTTCTCCACGGTGGAACGGATTGGTTCTTGCATGCTTTCTGCCTGACACTTATAGAGGAAACACTCGAAAATGCGCTTTGGAGGGAAAGATAATGGCTGTATTTATTATCCCCATAAATAGGGATTGTTCCATTATGGAATACTTCTTATCTTTGCCACAAAACTAAACGGATGAAACAAGGGTGCCTGAAAATAATGAGATGGTTTCTGCCTGTGCTATTTATATCGTACATGGCAGGTATCACACTCTTTACTCACTCGCATGTAGTGAATGGGGTGACCATTGTCCATTCGCACCCGTTTAAGAAAGACTCTCCCCATAGTCACACCACAGTCGAATTTCAATTGATTCATTTGCTGAATCACGTGGTGACTACCGGAGCCGGTATCTTTTTTCTCTCTCTTCAGTTTATTGCTTGTCTGCTCTATACCCTTTCGTGGCGTCCGGATAGGGCAGGATACTGTTCGTCCGTCGTGGGCGTGGTATCTTTGCGGGCACCTCCTGCCGGAAGATAAAATCTCTCTCTCACTGCATTATTTAGAAAAATTTATTTAGTAATTCTACTATCCAAAAATGAAAATGAAGAAATATATATTTTTCCTCGTTGGCCTGTGCTGTGCCCTGTTGCCTGCTATGGCCGACCAACCGGAGCTGCTGGAACTGAAAGCGTCTGATGCCAATATTATCGGTCATGTACTCGATAAAAAAACAGGTGAACACCTCTCTTATATAACAATCGCCCTGAAAGGAACTACCATTGGTACGGTGACGGATGCCACCGGACACTATTTCCTGAAAAACCTTCCCGAAGGGAATTTTGTGCTCGAAGCCAGTTCGGTGGGGTATAAAACCATCAGTCGCAATGTCAGTCTCAGGAAAGGAAAGACACTTGAAGAAAATTTTGAGTTGGAAGAAGATGCCGTGGCGCTTGACGGAGTGGTGGTGTCGGCCAATCGCAGCGTGACCAAACGGCGCTTGGCACCTACATTGGTCAATGTGGTAGATATGAAGATGTTTGAGAATACAAACTCTCCTACACTTTCGCAGGGGCTTAACTTCCAGCCCGGTGTCCGGGTCGAAACGAACTGTCAGAATTGCGGTTTCCAGCAGGTGCGCATCAACGGACTGGACGGTCCGTATACACAGATTCTTATCGATTCGCGTCCCATCTTCAGTGCCCTTTCCGGTGTTTACGGGTTGGAGCAGATTCCTGCCAATATGATCGAGCGGGTAGAGGTGATGCGAGGCGGAGGTTCTGCCCTGTTCGGTTCGTCCGCTATTGCCGGAACCATTAATATCATCACCAAGGAGCCATTGCGCAATTCGGGGCAGTTGGCACATACTCTTACTTCTATCGGCGGCAGCTCGTCTTTCGATAATAATACTTCGCTGAATGCATCGCTGGTGACCGATAATCATCGGGCGGGACTCTATGTGTTCGGGCAGAACCGTCATCGGGATGCGTACGATCATGATGGAGACGGTTATTCCGAAATGCCGAAACTTAAAAACCAGACAGTCGGCTTCCGTTCGTTCCTCAAGACAAGCACTTATTCTAAGTTGACATTCGAGTATCATCACTTACAGGAGTTCCGTCGTGGCGGAAACCTGCTGAACCGTCCGCCTCACGAGGCTGACATTGCCGAGCAGATTCAGCACTCTATCAACGGCGGCGGCTTGAAATTCGATTATTTTGCTCCGAATGAAAAACACCGCCTGACCGTTTATACTTCGGCACAGCATACGGACCGCGACAGTTATTATGGCAGCAAAAAAGACCAGAATGCCTATGGAAAGACAACGGACCTGACCTTTATCGGCGGTTCTCAATATGTGTACAGTTTCGGTAAATGCCTTTTCATGCCTGCCGACCTGACTGCGGGATTGGAGTATAACCGGGATAACCTGAAGGACGATATGTGGGGATACAACCGTTATACTAAGCAGACGGTAAATATCGGTAGTGCTTTTTTGCAAAATGAATGGAAAAACGAAAAATGGAGCATTCTGTTGGGCGGACGTCTGGATAAGCACAATCTAATCGACCATGTTATCTTTAGCCCTCGTGCCAATCTCCGTTTCAATCCTTCCGAGGACATTAATCTTCGCTTGAGTTATTCGTCGGGCTTCCGTGCCCCGCAGGCTTTCGACGAAGACCTGCATATTGAGAATGTAGGCGGAACGGTGTCGATGATTGAGCGTGCCAAGAATCTGAAAGAGGAAAAATCTCAGAGTTTCAGCGCTTCAGCCGATATGTATCATCGTTTCGGTGCTTTTCAGGTAAACTTCCTGGTTGAAGGTTTTTATACCAGACTGTCGGATGTATTTGTACTCGAGAACATCGGAGAGCGGGACGGCATTCTTATCAAAGAGCGGCGTAACGGTTCGGGTGCCAAAGTATTGGGACTATCGATGGAGGGAAAAATGGCTTATCTCTCTTTGTTCCAGTTACAGGCAGGAGTCACGTTGCAACAGAGCCGTTATGACGAGCCGGAAAAGTGGAGCGAAACGGCACCGGCCGAGAAGAAGATTTTCCGTACACCGAATACCTATGGGTACTTTACGGCAACGTATATGCCGATCAAGCCTCTGTCATTATCCCTGTCGGGCACGTACACCGGATCGATGCTGGTGCAGCACATGGCCGGTTATATCGACAAGGATGTGGCGGTGAATACGCGCGATTTCTTCGATATGGGAGTCAAGGTGGCCTATGATTTCAAACTTTATAAGTCGGTGGACCTGCAATTGAGTGCAGGTGTGCAGAATGTGTTCAATGCTTATCAGAACGATTTCGACCAGGGAGTGGAGCGTGACTCCGGATATATTTACGGTCCGGCTGCTCCGCGAAGCTATTTCGCAGGAATAAAGATCAGCTATTAACTCCATTACATTTGAATGGAAACCGATCTGCTGTTCGGTCGAAATGAAAAAGAGCGTAATGAACGGCGTTTCCGCCTGCTCATTACGCTCTGAAGTTATAAAATGCTATTTACTGGTTTGAGGATATTAATTGGGGAATGGATTTATTAATGATTATTCTTTGTTCCGTAACCATGAATATACCAATCGGCTATGCTTAACTTTCCGTCATTATCTAATGTAACGTAGATACGGGAATCGCCACCCCACATGGCACTATACTCATCCATGAACTCTTCGGTTGTTGTCTTTTCGGCTGTATTCTTATCCAAAACGATGCTTACAACACCTACTGCTCCAGCCTCAGGATCGAAGTTTACAAAATAAGGAAGCTCTTTTATATAATTATCAATATCAGTCGGTTGTGCCTCACCAGACCATTTTACCATATAGACCTGCTTCGTATTTTCACCCTTTACAACCTTCAAATCAGCAGTGTACAAGCCTGTTTCTTCATTGGTTCCGGTTGAAACAACAGTCAAAGTAAGTTTACCTGTGCCCTCCCAATCGGTAACCGATATTTCCGGTTCTTCTTCTTTAGTCTTGATGCCATTGGTTCCCTTATTAGCTTTCTCTACCAAGTCAATTATCTCACTCAACTTACCATCCTTATCAACAGTTACAGCACGTAAATAATAGGTAGAACCCGGAGAAGTAATATACAGACCGCCATTATTGTCTTCAGTCTTCAGCTTAGGCAAATCTGCCGTAGCATACTCATGCCAATGCACGTTTCTTGAATCTTCGTCTGCCATTATTGTTTTAAGGTCCAGAGAACCCGGTCCTGTACCCATATCCCACAATACGCGGACAAACTCTACTTTGTCATTGACACTGATATCCACAAGCAGTTTTTCCGGTGTAACCTGGTCGGGGAAAGTTACAGATGTAATCTCTCCGGTTCCATCGTAAACGGGAGTTCCCGTTGTAACGGACTTATAAACAACCTTGCCGATTTTTCCTTCTTTATCGATAGGAATAGCATATACGATGTATGAAGTATTCGGCACCATATCCTTGCTGGCAAACTCTTTGGAGAACGCTCCGGTATAAGCCAAAGGAACTTCGGCACCCAAGCGGACGATGCTGGCGCAGATTTCCTCCTCAGTCATGTTATCAAAGGATTTACCGCCACTTGCAATCAAGCCTGCACTCGATTGTCCCACATGTATCCTGCTACAATTGGCATCTGCCGTAAAGGTAGCCTCAAAGCTTCTCATCTTTATCTTGTCTTTAGGAACATCGATGGATACCACTACCTGTCCGGTGATTTCCGGTTCGGGAATGGTAATCTCCTGTGTATAGACTTTGGAATTGCCTTCGGCATCCAGCGCATACACGGCGATAATCATTTTGATTTCGTCCACTTCCAGCGATCTCAGGATGATACCCTTGCTCTCGCTGATGTCTTTGTCTTTCAAGGCATATCTTGACAAAGTCCTCTCTGTGAAAGTGGCACTGACATCCGACCAGTTATAAGGCTGCATCGGATAGCTTTCGTCAGGATTCAAAGAAGTCTCGGCATTTTCAATAAAGGTAGCCTCCTTATAAATCTCTACGTATTCCTCCGCTCCGGTTTCGAGGTTTGTCCCCATATAGCCTTTCGGAGTCGCCCCGATTACATACTTGGCACATTTGGCGCTCTTCTTCACCACTACATCCATAGAGAAAGCGGAAAGGTTCTTGACTTCAAACTCCACCAGCTCGGTCATGACGTCCTCGCTCTTGAATGTGAATTCCTTTGAAACCTCCTTGCTCTTGCCCGTTTCATTCTCGGCATAAGCAGTCAGCGTATAAGTCACATCCATATCAATGGGAATTTCCAGCTTAGCTTCTTCCTTACCGGTAACAGCTGTATACGCGGCAGCGCTCTGCCCCTTGGGTTCGCATTTCCAATACCACTTTTCCGTTTCTTCGGAAGGTGTAACGGTTACTACAGCCTTGGCGTTGTCGGCGCTAAGGGCGGGTTCACTCACTGCGATGGTCGGTAAAGCAGGTTTGCCGGGTGTCGGATCGTCTTTGTCGTCCGAGCAACTTGCCCATACGCAAGCAGCCATTGCCAGTATGGGAAGCATCGTCTTAAAAATGTTTTTCATACATCATTAAATAATTAATTAATAAATAAAGAGAAATAATACAGTCGAAAACAGGGGGATAATAAGGGAAAAAAACAAAAGAGAGAAAGGGGTTATCACACTGTTATCTTTTTGCAAAATTATAAATAATTTATAAAAACAACATAGAATATATATTTTTTTTCAGAACTTTCTTTATATTTGTTGCAAATTTATCCAAAGAAAGTTTTAAACAGAGGGCTTTTTGTAAATAAAAAATTAACATTATTACAGCATCATTAAAAACAGAAAAGCTACAAGGAACCCCGATGTTATCCTTTAATTGGACTAATATTACAGAAAAACGAAAGCAAACAAAACTGTAAAAAAAATAAAAGGACGGCAATATACACCTGGAAAATGTCTCTTTCCGCTCCAAACTAAAAAAAGAAACATTAAGTATTAATCAAACCATTAAAAGAACAAAAATGAGAAAAGCAATTCTCTTGTTTGTGCTTTTAACACTGTTCGGAATCCCGTACCTGCTGGCACAGGGAGGATTCCGGATAACAGGACAAATCTTATCGGCGGAAGACAACCTCCCGGTAATCGGAGTATCTGTAGTTGAAAAAGGCACAGCAAACGGTGTAATTACCGATATTGACGGTAATTACAGTATCACGGTAAGCAAGTCTCCCGCCACCTTGCAGTATTCGTACGTAGGTATGAAAACAGTGGAAAAACTGTTTACGGCGGCAACCCGTTACAATGTAATTATGGAACCGAATACCGAAATGGTAGACGAAGTGGTAGTGGTAGCCTACGGCGTACGCAAGAAAGGAACCATAGCAGGTTCCGTATCTACCGTAAAAGCGGAAAAGATGGAAAATGTACCGGCAGCCGGGTTCGACCAGGCTTTGCAGGGACAGACCCCCGT
>ERZ859967.1400-NODE-1400-length-11186-cov-2.125955_pt1 | contig 11186 bp, 7 predicted proteins | sample MGYA00510115_ERZ859967 | MGnify/ENA primary metagenome ERZ859967 (study PRJEB30046, sample SAMN00715171) | human gut metagenome | study: EMG produced TPA metagenomics assembly of the A metagenome-wide association study of gut microbiota in type 2...
AGCTCGGAAGATGGAAGATATTATTGCACCGATAAGCAAAGAACTGCTGAAAGCGGAGTTGACCGAAGACAAACGCTTGCGCATGACGAATAAGAGTAATAATCAGATATATATTATTACTGCCCAGGATTCACCCAATACGATGAAGGAAATCGGACGTCTGCGTGAGATTGCATTTCGTGCTGCCGGTGGCGGAACAGGAATGTCCATGGATATTGATGAGTACGATATTATGGATAATCCTTATAAGCAGTTGATTGTCTGGAATCCGGAAGAGGAAGAGATATTGGGCGGTTACCGCTATATTCTCGGTACGGATGTACGCTTCGACGAGCACGGCGCGCCGATTTTGGCTACTGCGCACATGTTCAATTTTTCCGAGAAGTTCCTGAATGAATATCTTCCTACTACCATTGAGCTTGGACGTTCATTCGTGACGCTCGAATACCAGTCTACCCGTCGCGACAGCAAAGGCTTGTTCGCATTGGATAACTTGTGGGATGGCTTGGGCGCGCTGACGGTGGTTATGCCCAATGTGAAGTATTTCTTCGGAAAGGTTACCATGTATCCCAGCTATATCCGTAAAGGACGCGACATGATTCTTTATTTTCTGAGAAAGCATTTTGCCGATAAAGACAGTCTGATTACTCCGATGAAACCGCTGCAATTGGAGTCGGACGAGGAAGAACTGGCTGCATTGTTCTGTAAGGATACATTTAAGGAAGACTATAAAATATTGAATGGCGAAATCCGTAAGCTGGGATACAATATTCCGCCGTTGGTAAATGCCTATATGAGTCTCAGTCCGACAATGCGTATGTTCGGTACGGCCATTAATTACGGTTTCGGTGATGTGGAAGAAACAGGTATCCTGATTGCCGTCGATGAAATCTTGGCGGAAAAGCGCATCCGCCATATCCAGTCATTCATCGAAAGCGAGCCGGAAGCATGCAAACTGACTTCCGGGGCGAATAAGATATTCTATCCGAGCAGATAAATCATACAGCCGGTAGGCTGTTTCCGTTGATTTTTCGGTAGAGGTCGAGGGCGAAGACATCCGTCATGCCGGATATGTAGTCCAATACGGCCTGTATCCTTTCATACAGTGCAGTTGCTTTCATATTATATTGTCCGGATACCCGGTTGATGAGCAACTGCGAATATGCTTTTTCCGGTGAACGTACCGCATCGATCATTAGTTCGAGCAAGGTGCTGATGATACGGAAACCGGCAAGTTCTATGTCCAATACATCGCGCGAACGGTATATCTTCTTGAAAGATACCTCTGCGCAATGTTGGTAGGCCGCGGCAGGCCGTTCGGTGATATGCTTGATGAGGCTTCCCTCAAATTCCCCTTCCAGTATCTGTACTTCGTTATCGAGGAATGCCCGGGTGCATTCGCCGATAAGCAGCCCGATGACGGAAGAACGCAGATAGGCTATCTGCTCATTGGTGTCGCTCACAATCTTGAGCGTGTCGAGGATGTGCGCCTTGCGTTCGTCAGGGAAGTAGGCCAATAGCAAGTCCTGCGTTTCCTGCGTAGTGAGAATCTTCAGTTTGTGGGCATCTTCGATGTCCATCATCTGGTAGCAGATGTCATCTGCCGCTTCTACCAGGTAGACAAGCGGGTGACGTGCGTATTTCAAAGGTGAACCGTTAAGTTGTTTCATCCCTAGTTCTTCGGCTATTCGCCGGAAACTTTCTTCTTCGGTAATAAAGAAGCCGAATTTGGATTTCTGTCCTGCCAGGCTCGATGAAAAGGGGTATTTTACGATGCTGGCAAGTGTGGAATAGGTCAGGACAAAACCGCCTTTGCGGCGTCCTTCAAACTGATGGGTAAGCAGACGGAAAGCATTTGCGTTTCCTTCAAAATGAGTCAGGTCTTCCCATTGTGCCGGGGTGAGTTGTTCTCCGTCGGGTTGCTTTTCTTTCAATGCCAGTCCTTTTCCTTCCGAAAAGAAAGTAGAGATGGCGCGTTCGCCGGAATGTCCGAATGGCGGATTACCCAAATCGTGCGCCAGACATGCTGCGGAAACAATGGAGCCGATTTCGGGCAGATAAGAGTCTTGCAGTTCGGGGCGGCGGGCAAGGATGGCTTTGGCTACGTCATTGCCCAGCGAACGGCCTACGCAGGAAACTTCCAGGCTATGTGTCAGCCGGTTGTGTACGAATATGCTGCCGGGCAGAGGGAACACTTGCGTCTTGTTCTGCAATCTCCGGAAAGGTGCGGAGAAGATGAGGCGGTCGTAATCCCGCTGAAATTCAGAACGGTTCTCGTGACGCTCTTTATGAAACTCTTCCAAGCCGAATCGTTTGGCGGATATGAGGGTATTCCAGTCCATCATGTTCTTACTTTCTTATTATTTAACTGCAAATGTATGACTATTTGTTTCAAAATCCGTAATTTTGCCCGTTAAATAGTGAATTAAAGTAATCTCAATCGTAACTTCATTGAAATGGCAAATAATAGTATGACCGTCCGAATTATAAATAAGTCGAAACATCCGTTGCCTGCATACGCCACCGAATTGTCTGCTGGAATGGACATCCGTGCCAATCTTTCCGAGCCGATAGCTTTGGAACCGTTGCAGCGTTGCCTGGTTCCTACAGGTTTGTACATCGCTTTGCCGGCTGGGTTTGAGGCGCAGATTCGTCCCCGCAGCGGTTTGGCTATCAAGAAAGGTATCTCGGTATTGAATTCTCCGGGTACTATCGATGCAGACTACCGCGGTGAAATCTGTATTATCCTCGTAAATCTTTCTTCGGAAACATTTATGATTGAGGACGGAGAACGAATCGCCCAAATGGTAATTGCCCGCCATGAGCAGGCGGTATGGCAGGGGGGAGATGTGTTGGATGAAACGGAACGCGGTGCCGGTGGTTTCGGACATACGGGCGTGTAGTTGGGATGGGGTATGAGTGATTAGCGATGAGTGATGAGTGATTGACGGAGGGTTGCTTATACCATTTGATTTTATATAGATAATGAGCATATTCAATAATAAGAAAATAGGGCTGTTTTTGTTGGTGGCGGGCTTCTTGCTTGTCTCCTGCGGGACGTCCCGTAAGCAGACAAAGGCATTATCGGCGAAGCCTGTGGCGGAACTTACTCCGGAACAGCAGCGTAAGTACGATTACTTCTTTTTGGAAGCAGCCCGTCTGAAGATTCAGAAAGACTATGATGCGGCTTTTGATTTGCTGCAACATTGCCTGACTATCAATCCGAATGCTTCGTCGGCCTTATACGAACTGGCGCAATATTATTTGTTCCTGAAGCAAGTGCCTCAGGGGCAGGCTGCATTGGAGAAGGCCGTGAAAAACGATCCGGATAATTATTGGTACAGTCAGGGACTGGCGAATCTTTATCAGCAACAGGACGAAAAGGAGAAAGCGATGAAGCTGCTGGAAGATATGTCCATACGTTTCACCGACAAGCTGGATCCGCTTTATGCCTTGTTGGACATTTATAATCGGCAGGAGCAGTATGATAAGGTGATTGCCACTTTGAACCGGATTGAGGAGAAGATGGGCAAAAGCGAGCAGTTGAGTATGGAGAAGTTCCGTATTTATCTGCAAATGAAAGACAATAAGAATGCTTTTCATGAGATAGAGAGCCTGGTTGCGGAGTATCCGATGGATTCCCGTTATCAGGTTGTGCTGGGGGATGTATATATGCAGAACGGAAAGAAAGAGGAAGCATATAACATGTACCGCAAGGTGTTGGATGCCGAGCCGGATAATGCCATGGCGATGTATTCGCTGGCGTCCTATTATGAGGAGACCGGTCAGAAAGACCTTTATCAGCAGCAGTTGGACACTTTATTGCTCAACAAGAAAGTTCCTTCGGAAACGAAACTGAATGTAATGCGCCAGTTTGTCGTGCAGAATGAGCAGGACGGTAAGGACAGTACGCGGGTTATCAGCCTTTTCGACCGTATTCTGGAACAAGAGCCGGATGATGCCGGGATACCGATGCTTTACGCTCAGTATCTTTTATCTAAAGGAATGAACAAGGAAGCCTTTCCGGTACTGCGTCAGGTGTTGGCAATTGATCCTACCAATACGGCTGCGCGTATGATGTTGCTGGGTGAAGCGGTACGCAAGGAGGATTACAACGATGTGATTGATTTATGCGAAGCCGGCGTTGAAACCAACCCGGAGATGCTGGAGTTCTATTTCTATCTGGCTATCGCTTATAATCAGGCGGAACGGACGGATGATGTGATTTCCATTTGTCAGAAAGCATTGACGCAAATTACGGCGGATAGTAAGAAAGAGGTCGTTTCGGATTTCTATTCCATTTTGGGAGACGCCTATCATACGAAAGATTTGAATACGGAAGCCTATGCTGCCTATGATTCGGCGCTGGTGTACAATCCTTCCAATATCGGAGCTTTGAACAATTATGCTTATTACCTGTCTGTCGAGCGTCGTAATCTGGATAAAGCCGAGGAGATGAGTTATAAGACGGTAAAGGCGGAACCCGATAATGCCACCTATTTGGACACTTATGCCTGGATTCTGTTTGAGAAAGGCAATTATGCCGAGGCCCGTTTGTATATAGACGATGCCATGAAAAGTGACGGAGGCAAAAGCGACGTCATCGTAGAGCATTGCGGCGACATCTACTATATGACGGGTGATGTGGACAAGGCTCTGGAGTATTGGAACCAGGCATTGAAGATAGGCAGTAAGTCCAGGACTCTACAGGAGAAGATCCGGAAGAAGAAGTATATCAGTGATAAGTAAGTCGGTAAAACGGTGAAGTGATACATAATAAAAGTAACAAGGTAATGGAACAAACAAAATTCAATGGCTGGACTCTGGTCTTTATGCTCTTTATCCTCTGCTGTCTGGCAGGCTGTAAAACCACCCGAAAGGCGGAGACGTCCAAATTTCCCGAAAGTACCCGCTACCTGTCTTCCAAGGTGCGGCTGACCGTTCCTACCAAAGACGCCGTTTTCACCGTAAACGGTACGATGAAGCTGATAAGCGGCGAACGGATGCAGCTTTCTTTTCTCATGCCTATCATACGTACAGAGGTGGCGCGCATGGAAGTGACACCCGAAGAAATATTGCTGGTAGACCGCATGGGCAAGCGTTACGTCCGTGCTACCCGTAAGGAATTGAAAGATGTGTTGCCGAAGAAAGCCGACTTTGCCCATTTGGAAAAGATTCTATTCAATGCTTCCAAACCCAACGGAAAGAAAGAGTTGTCGGGAAAGGAATTGGGCATTCCTTCGCTGGAGAAAGGCAGAATCGAGTTGTCCGGCTTTTCCAATAATTCGTTTTCGCTGACGCCTACCGAGCTGTCTTCAAAGTACACGCAAGTTGAGTTGAATGAAATATTAGAAATGCTGATGAGCTTATGAGACGTTTGCTTTGTATTTTTATAGGTTGTTTCTGTCTGGCTTTTCCGCTTCTTGCCCAGTCCAACAAACTGATAAAGGAATTGGAAAGCAAGCGCGGTGCTTTGCAAAAGCAGATTACCGAATCGGAAACACTTCTGAAAACTACAAAGAAAACCGTAAGCAGCCAGTTGAACGGACTTGCCGCTTTGACGGGGCAGATAGAGGAACGCAAACGCTATATCCTTACCATAAATAACGATGTAGAGTCGATAGACCGTGAGCTATCGTCATTGGAACGCCAGTTAGGAAAATTGCAACGCGACTTAAAGGACAAGAAGAAGAAATACGAGTCGTCTGTCCAGTACCTTTATAAGAACCGTTCCATTGAGGAGAAGCTGATGTTTATTTTCTCTGCACGGAGTCTGGCGCAGACCTATCGTCGTTTGCGTTATGTGCGTGAGTATGCCACTTACCAACGCCTGCAGGGCGAGGAAGTGCTGAAAAAGCAGGAACAGGTCAATAAGAAGAAAGCGGAACTCAGGCAGGTGCGGGCTGCTAAAGCCAATCTGCTGAAAGAGCGCGAGGCCGAGAAAGTAAAACTGGAAGCGCAGGAGAAAGAAAAACGTATCCTTGTGGCCGATTTACGGAAGAAGCAACGCGGATTACAGAACGAGATCGCCAAGAAGCGGCGCGAGGCCAGCCAGCTTAATGCGCGTATCGACCGCTTGATTGCCGAAGAAATAGAGAAAGCCCGCAAACGTGCCGCAGAGGAAGCACGCCGTGAAGCGGCTGCCCGCAAGAAAGAAGCGGCTAAAGCGGATAAGTCGGGAACGTCCGCTTCCGGAAAAAAGGTTGCTCCTCTGGAAACTTATACCATGAGTAAGGCCGACCGCGAGCTGTCCGGTGACTTTGCCAATAACCGCGGCAAGCTACCTATGCCTATCAGCGGAGCCTATATCATAACCAGCCATTACGGGCAATATGCCGTGGAGGGATTGCGCAATGTCAAGTTAGACAATAAAGGTATCGACATTCAGGGAAAACCAGGGGCGCAGGCGCGTGCCATCTTCAACGGCAAGGTGGCGGCCGTATTCAAACTGAACGGGCTGTTTAATATCCTTATCCGTCATGGAGCCTATATATCCGTATATTGCAACCTGGCTTCCGCTTCGGTGAAACAAGGTGATACGGTCACTACCAAGCAAGCTATCGGCCAGGTATTCTCGGATGGGGCGGACGGCGGACGTACGGTACTTCATTTCCAGCTACGCAATGAAAAGGAGAAGCTGAATCCCGAACCCTGGCTGAACAGATAAGTTTTATATTGTTGCTCCGTCCAGCAGGTCCAGATAAAGTGCAATAGCCTCTTCAATCTCTTTGACGAAGATAAACTCATCCGCAGTATGGGAGCGGCTGCTCTTGCCCGGTCCTATTTTCATGGACGGGAAAGACATCAGTGCCTGGTCTGAAAGGGTAGGCGAACCGAAAGGAGTCCGGCCCATCGCAACGGCCTTTTTTACCAGCGGGTGTTCGGGAGAAACATGCGAAGAACCCAAGCGGAAAGAACGCGCTTTGGCTTCACAGGCGATGTGTTTCCGTATCTCGTCGAAAAGTTCCTGGTTGGTGTAACATTCGTTACTGCGGATGTCGACTACGAATGTGCAGCGGTCGGGTATTACATTGTGCTGTGTCCCTGCATTCACCATGGTTACACTCATTTTTACCGGCCCCAATAAAGCCGATTCTTTCGGGAAACGGTAATCGCGGAACCAGGCAATGTCGTTCAGCACCTTGTATATGGCGTTGTCGCCTTCGTTCCGGGCAGCATGCCCCGACCTGCCGTAGGCGGTGACATCCAGTACCATCAGCCCTTTTTCGGCAATGGCGGGTTGCATCTCCGTGGGTTCGCCCACAATGGCGAATTGTATGGGCGGCAGCTCCGGTAGTACGGACTCTACTCCTTCCTTGCCCGACACCTCTTCCTCGCAGGAAGCCAGGTAAATCAGGTTGTAAGCCTGTGTAGTCCGGCACAATTGCAGGAATACCTGCAGCAGGCTGACTACGCTTGCTCCGGCGTCATTGCTTCCCAAACCGTAAATCTTGCCGTTTTCTTCCGTAGGGGTGAACGGGGCTTTCCGCCATCCGTTTACGGGCTTCACCGTGTCGATGTGCGAGTTCAGCAGCAGCGTAGGCTTGTTCAGGTCGAACATCGGGCTGAGACACCATATATTGTTGCCTTTCCGTCCGGTTGCCATTCCCTGCATTTCGATGTAATTCTGAAGAAAGTCCGCGGCCTGCTCCTCTTCGCGGCTCAATGATGGTATGGCTATCAATGATTTAAGCAGTCCGATTGCCTCGGAAACCAGTGTTTCTATATCCGTTGTCATCGTTGGGTTCTGTTATATATTCGTTATTACTTTGCAAACTTACGGATAAATCCCGAAAAAGGGAGATAGTTTCAAATAAAACTAATACCTTTGTACCCATATTTACCAATTCATTAAAAATATGACTTATCATCATTTGTCTGTTCTGATACATCGTCAGGCAGAGAAGTATGGAGACAAAGTAGCCCTTAAATACAGGGACTATGAAACATCACAATGGATACCTATCACTTGGAATAAATTCTCTCGTACAGTACGTCAGGCAGCCAATGCGTTGGTGGCTTTAGGTGCAGAGGAACAGAGGAACATCGGTATCTTCTCACAAAACAAGCCGGAATGTTTATTTACCGATTTTGCTGCCTTTGCCAACCGTCTGGTTACCATACCGCTGTATGCTACCAGCTCTTCGGCTCAGGCCCAGTATATTATCAACGATGCTCAGATACGTTTCCTCTTTGTGGGCGAGCAATTCCAGTATGATGCCGCTTTCAGCGCATTCGGCTTTTGCCACTCTCTGGAGAAACTGATTATTTTCGACCGCAGCGTCGTGCGCGATCCCCGCGACAAGACCTCTATCTACTACGACGAGTTTCTGGCATTGGGCGAGGGGCTACCCCACAATGCCGTTGTGGAAGAGCGTACCGCCCGTGCATCGGACAGCGACCTTGCCAATATTCTTTATACATCCGGCACCACCGGTGAGCCGAAAGGAGTGATGCTGCACCACTTCAACTACAGAGAGGCTATCCGCATCCATGATATCCGCCTGACTGCCATGACGGATAAGGATGTGTCCATGAACTTCCTTCCGTTGACGCATGTGTTTGAAAAAGCATGGACTTATTTCTGTCTTCACAGAGGTGTGCAGGTTTGCGTCAATCTTCGTCCGGCAGATATTCAGACCACTATCAAGGAGATACGTCCTACATTGATGTGCAGCGTTCCCCGCTTTTGGGAGAAGGTATATGCCGGTGTGCAGGAGAAGATTGCCCAGGAGAGCGGCCTACGGAAGGCAATGATGCTGGATGCTCTTAAAGTAGGGAAGATGCACAACATTGATTACCTGCGTGCAGGCAAAACGCCGCCCCTGATGCTTCATCTGAAGTATAAATTCTATGAAAAGACTATCTATGCCCTGCTGAAAAAGACAATCGGTATTGAGAACGGTAATTTCTTCCCGACTGCCGGTGCTGCCGTATCCGATGAAATCTGCGAATTCGTGCACTCGGTGGGCATCAATATGGTGGTGGGTTATGGATTGACGGAATCTACGGCTACCGTGTCCTGCTTCCTCGACAAGGGGTATGAGATAGGTTCGGTAGGTACTGTCATGCCCGACCTTGAAGTGAAGATTGGAGAAAACAATGAAATCCTGCTTTGCGGTAAGACTATTACTACCGGCTATTATAAGAAACCGGAAGCCACCGCTGCGGCTATCGACAAAGATGGCTGGTTCCATACGGGTGATGCCGGCTATCTGAAAGGAAATCATTTGTATCTGACCGAACGTATCAAGGATTTGTTCAAGACCTCGAACGGAAAGTATATCTCTCCGCAGGCTCTGGAAACCAAACTGTCGATAGACCGTTACATTGACCAGATTGCTGTCATTGCCGACCAGCGTAAGTTTGTGTCTGCCCTGATTGTTCCGGTTTATGGCTTGGTGAAGAACTATGCCAAGGAGAAAGGCCTTGAGTACAAGGATATGGCCGATTTATTGCAGCATCCTAAAGTGCAGGCTTTGTTCCGTGCCCGCATTGATACGTTGCAACAGCAGTTTGCGCATTATGAGCAGGTGAAACGTTTCACTTTATTGTCCGAACCGTTCAGCATGGAACGGGGCGAGCTGACAAATACATTGAAGCTGAAACGCTCTGTGGTGGCGAAGAATTATAAGGAGCTGATTGATAAGATGTACGAAGAATAAAAGTCCGGATGACTTTAGAGTTTGCTTAAAATAGGAAAAAAGGAGGCGGTATGCCTCCTTTTTTATTGTCGGATATGCCGTCAACGGTTTAGGCTTATATGTTTACAAATGGAACGGTATGATTCTTTCTTCTTTTCCGCTCCGTTGAATGAACTCTATCAAGTCAGGGACTGAATGCCTTTCACTCAGAGACTCATTGTTCCCCTGTTCAGAAGTCTTTGTGAGCGGGGAGGGAGAAAAGAGGAAAAAGTTGGAAGTCGGGATAAAAAATGTGTATTTCTTCTTAGGGTTGCGCCGGTGTGGTCTGTTTATATTCTATGGAAAGATATTTTTATATGCTATGAGAAAGCTTTTATCGGCGCTGATATTGTCGTTTTCAATATGGAGCGTTTTTTCATGCCGGCAGGAAAATAATGTAACCGTTAAGCAGTATCCCATGTTCTGGACATGGCTGGATTATCGTCCCGGCATGAATTTCGATTCGGTATGCCAGGTGATGAATGACATCGGCATGGATGGAATAATGCTGAATGCACCTACCCCCGACGACTATCGCATTGCCATTCCCATAGCCCGTAAACACGGCATTGAAGTATACGCATGGTTGTGGACCATGAATCTGGAGCACGACCGCGATAAGATTTTGGCAGAACATCCCGACTGGTTCAGCGTAAACCGCAACGGAAAGAGCCTCGCAGATACTACGGCATATGTGGATTATTATAAATTCCTCTGTCCCGCACTGCCTGAGGTGCGCGAATTCATCAGGGAGAAAATTAAGTCGTATTGCGAAGTCGAGGGATTGAACGGAATTGCCATCGACTACAACCGTTTGGTGGATGTAGTGCTTCCTACCACGTTATGGCCGCATTACGGTATTGTGCAAGACCGGGAATATGCCGCATGGGATTACGGTTATCATCCCGCCATGCTCGAAAAGTTCAAGAGCAGGTATGGCTATGATCCGCGTGAGCAGCAGGACCCTTCGACAGACATAAAGTGGCGGCAGTTCCGTTGCGACCAGATAACGGAAGTTGCGAATATGATTGCCGGAGTGGTGCATTCGTATGGTAAGACAATGGCGGCATCTCCGTTTCCTACGCCGAAGATGGCTTCACGCATGGTGCGGCAGGACTGGGGTAAATGGAACCTGGATATCGTTTTTCCGATGGTTTACCATACTTTCTATACGGAAGATGTCAGTTTTATTTCCGATTGTACGGTTGAGAATGTGCGCGACAAGAATGATGAAACCGTATTGTATTGCGGCATGACCGCTACCGATGGTCCGGAAATGTTCGAATGTATGGATGCCGCGCTGAATAGCGGTGCTCAGGGCATTGCCGTATTTACGGTGGCAGGCTTGCGCTCATTCGAGGTAAAGAAGCGGTTCAAAGCTTATACGGACAGTGTACGTGCGGTGCGCGCGGCTAATGGCGGTATCATTGAAGCGGTGCATCCTCACGTGGCGGATACCAATCCTTTTACTCATAAAGGCATCATGGCGTTGGTGGAAAAACG
>ERZ859967.1401-NODE-1401-length-11185-cov-4.010692_pt1 | contig 11185 bp, 7 predicted proteins | sample MGYA00510115_ERZ859967 | MGnify/ENA primary metagenome ERZ859967 (study PRJEB30046, sample SAMN00715171) | human gut metagenome | study: EMG produced TPA metagenomics assembly of the A metagenome-wide association study of gut microbiota in type 2...
TGGTTTCATAAATACTCGGATAAAGTTCATAGTATTGGTATTCGTTCTGAAAGAAATCCCACATATCCCGAAGTGTGTCTGGTGTTACCAAATCCACATCGAGGACAAAGTCTTTTTGTCCTCTCTTTGTTTCCCTTACATAGAGTTCATAACGCAGTAGGGCTCTTTTGACAACTCGGAAATTTTTCTTTCGCACTTCTGATAAAGGGTGCTTGTTTAGAAATTCATCGAATAGTTCTCCGGTGGTAGGTTTGATAACCACTTGCTCTGGCATGAAGTATTTTTCAGGATGGTAGAATTTATCAAGTGTTATTTTTAGCCACTCTTTGTTTATGGTTTCCTTTTCCTGTTGATACACTTTTTCTATATAGGTTTTCAAATGGCGTATCTCTTCGTTTATATGAGTACGCATCTCTTCATTGCAGACTGCTTTTGTTTTTACACATTCATCTTTATCATCCCATAGGTTAGGATTGATAGCCAACTGGGTAGGAGCAACGGAGTCTAATTGCCTGCCGTTTCTAAAGCGTACATAGATTGTAGCCATTGATTCTGTATCATATCGCTTGGCTGCTTTTTTAATGATAAAGGTTACTTTCATGGGCGTACGGGTTAAGTTTCTATTCTGATACAAATATAGATATTTTCCCCACATTTTCCCCACATCTGCTGAATATTTTGCAATTTGATTAACCGAGATTAAAATTTAATCTAATTGTAAATGCTTGAAATATAGTTGGATTGCTGTGTTTTTCTGCGCTTTTCTTTTTACCCGCATTTTCCCCACTTTAATTATTTCAAATGCGGGTCTGGGTACCACGAAAAGCTAAGAATTGAGCAATCAATTACTTAGCTTTTTTGTTATAGGGTATTTCTTTCTAATGTGCACTACCAGAAGGTTTTCGATATTTTCTATAGACTGTGTTATTTGCAGCAAAAATACTAAAAAGGTGCAATTCACTTTTACGATGAATTGCACCTTTTCTTATCTCTCAGTATCATTTATCCCTTGCCTACCTTTATCCAGGTTGCTTTCTTCCATAGCCATTCTAATGGACCCTGGCGATGTGAACGAAGCCACCAGTTACAAAAAAAGTATTGTAAAAAGAATACGCTTACACCAATAAGGATACACGCTGTAATGCCTGCATGCAGATAAAGTCCTAATCCCCAGTTGTAAAACAAGAACCCTCCGATTAAAGATTGTGACAGGTAGTTGGTCAAGCTCATGCGTCCATAAGGTGCAAATTTATGAAGAACATTCTTAAGGGTTGTCAGGTAATAAACCAGTATGATACCTGCAAACATGATTCCTGTAAATGCAATATTTGACAGTGACTTGCATAGAAGGACAGAAGGTACAAGTAGTGCTTCGCGACTTATAAAGTCGGGGAGTATATTTATCAAACCATAAATGGGGAAAAAGGCGGTAACGGCTATGATGAATACTTTAATCCAGATTTTTATATTCTTTTCTGAATAGAGAAACGCGTTGCTACGCCCAATTATCATACCTACCATAAACAGACCGGCGGTTTGAGTAACTCTTCCGTGTAATAGCATCCAACCCATGTTGGCAACATTACCCGTCCATATGGCAGTTTTGCACATTTCGAGGAAAGAACCTTCTTTCTGAGCTGTATTGACTAACTCCCAGTATGGAGCATCAAGATCAGCATTAATAACATAGTCGGGGTTGATAAGTGCATAAATTATTTGTCCCAATTCAATAGGTTGAAGTAGAAGAATGACTGCTATGATCGTGACTGTTCGGGTAGAGAGTCGGCAGACTGCGATCAGTACATAACCAAGCAAGGCGTAGAGTACCAATATTTCACCCGGAAATAAAGCCGAATTAATACAAGCTATAAAAAGAAGTAATACTAACCGCCAGGCAAACCGCCCACGAAAATCTTTCCCTTTAAGTTTTTGTGAATTGTCTTGAATAAAAAAACTAAATCCAAAAAGCAATGCAAAGATGCAGTATGCCTTACCGGAAAAGGTGAAAAATACACTATCCCAAATTACCCTATCCGTAAATATCAGAAAGTTACAGGTCTCTTCCGGAAAGCAATTGAGGCTAAACCGTTCGATAAAATGGATAAGTGTAATTCCCATTACAGCGAACCCACGTAGCACATCAGCTATTTCTATACGATTATTATGGGGCAATGTGTTAGATAAATGCATGCTTTTTAGAGTTTAAAATGTTAACGTACTTTTTCAGATGCAAATTTAACGCAGCCCTTTTATAGTTTTGGAAAAATACTGTTCAATAAAGAACAAAATATGACTTTTGTGTGCTTTGTATGATTGATGATGCTGTTTGTCTTTTATAGTTAGCTTGTTGATAACTTCCTGAATATTAATGTAAATAATGAAATAAAATGCTATGTTGGTCTTATTAAATAGAAACAACTTGTACTGAATACATTTCTAATGAAAGGTATACATGCTATTGTTTTGTTTAATTTGTGAGGGGTTAGTCCAAATTTAATTTTGTAGTGTGGGTTAATAAAGTATAACTGTTCATTGACGATTTGATAATCAGTCTGTTTTACTACTCTTCGAAACATTTCTATTGTACATCGGGTGTATTTGATAGTTAATAACTCTTTGACTGTACTTTCTTGTTCGCTGAATAATTCCAATATCCATTTATACAAAATACGAGGTAGTAAATGTATAAATGGCATATGAGAGATAATCTTACTTCTTGCAATCTGCTGATGTCCGCCGAATGGCATTTGCCAGGCAGGAAAAGCAATGAAGATCATTCCGTTAGGCGATAGATATTTTTTTAAGTTGCGCAGAAATTGCTCCTTGTTGTCGATATGTTCTATTACATCATGTATGAGAATAAGCGGGAAATGTTTCTGTAAATCTTTTAATAAGAAGATATCAGAAGCGATGAAAGTTCCTTTTTGCCTTTTAGTGATGAAGAAGTTCTGTGCCTGTTCAATTCGGGATGCGGCAATATCAATTCCAATGACATCACAACCTAGCTCGGCAAAGGGAAGCAGATTCCCTCCTTCGCCACACCCTACTTCCAATACTTTGTTTGGCAGATTTCCAGTATATTCTTTAATATAAGGAATATAATAATTTCTCGTAGTCTGAGCTTGTTCCTCAAAATAACGTTCACGGTTTGTATGTCGTTTCTGCATCTGATTTGTCTATTGTTTCTAACTGTTCTATAGTTATGATAAACTATCAGCCGGAAGACTGCATGGCAGAATGATTTTTTTACCAAGAGAAACGAATGCCTACAGGAACAGAGAACGTAACCGGATGTTCTTTTCGGATTGTGCGCAATGAACTTCCATCGGGAATATAGTAATTAATGGTTGGCTCTATATAGATGCTGGTGTGAGGTGTAAAGTGGTATTGTACACCTGTACTCGCATTGATTGACCATTGCAAAGGTACATCTAATGACTGGTAACCCAAATTAATGGGGACACTATCTGTGACATGAGAAGTATGCAGAGTTCCTTTTATCGGGATTTCCATTTGTAAACCGGCTGTTGAGTAAAATGAGAATTGTTTATAATTCCCAAAACGGTAGGAAATACGGAGAGGAATACCTATGTAATGGAGCTTCTGGGTTTCCTGAATCCGATATTCCTTTCCTGTGGTGAACTCTGATTTTAAATAAATATATTGTAATCCGGTTTCTATACTCCAGTGGTTATTCAACTTTTTGTTCAATGCTAGTCCGATAGTGATGGGGCTATTATGGTGTTGATGTTCTATAATTCTTCCACTGTTGTTCTTGGCAATTGTCATTAGCGTAAGCGAGTCTCCTAAGGTTCCTTCCTGATTGCGGGTGTTTAAATAGTCATAATATTCTTCCCAAGTATTGACTTGCTGGGGGAGACCGCTTTCCAAACCGTCAGAGTGTGGTGTTGTCATCAACTTGTATAGGTTTTGTGCCAGTTGTGGTCCGACTGACCCTGCCAACATCATTTTCCATTTCCCTATTTTCTTTTTGGGGAGTGAAGTGAATTCTTGGCTTGAATATGAGAATGTAATAATTTTCTCTGCATGCTCCCATGTAAAAGATGGTTTGGCAACAGGCTGTTTCTCTACTGAGTCTTTTATTTCAGAAGTGGTAGATAATCCTGTTGCACTTGTGTCTAATGCTAACCGGGGGAGGTTTGCTAAAGTAGTATTAAAAGGGGGTTCTTCTTTGTAGTGAGAGATATGTCCGGAAGAGGTAATGCTCTCATTTTCTTCTTTCTTATCTAATTTCACTTTCCGAATGACATTGTTAGACCAATGATTATCTTTAGTCTCTTTTCTTTTCCAGTATAGATAGTCGTGTATCGTTGGGAAAAAAAATAAAATCACTAGTATAAGAATCAGCCTGTAATCAGAAATCATCTTTTTAAGTAAGACTTTTGCCCTGAATAATTGAGAAGAGGAGGAGTGGGGAGCTATATTCAACAGTTTACCTATTTCCTTGTGAGATAATCCTTCCAATACAGCTAACTTGAAGATTTTGCTGTATCCTTCTGGCAATTTCTCTACCATTTCTGTTATTTTATCATAAGGAATAGAATCAGATGATAGCGGATTATCAATAGGCTCCTCGTCTTCAGGGATATCAGATAAGGGAATTGCAGAGTTTGTACTCTTTTGGTTGAGATACCTTAATGAAATATTCTTCATAATTATTCCCATCCAGCTTTCCAGTTTTTCCGTGATTTTGATGCTGATTGCGACTGGTCGGAAGCTTTGGCGGGTGAGCCGGGGGAATTTGTGGTTATCGTACGCCGGGCAGGAGAGAAATACTTCCTGGGTGCAGCTACGAATGAGGAAGCCCGTGAAGTCACTGTCGCGCTGGATTTTCTGGAAAAGGATAAGACGTACCGGGCGGTCATCTATGCCGATGGCAAGGATGCTGACTGGGTGACGAATCCTACGGCCTATGAAATCATAGAGAAGCAAGTGACCGCTACTGATATTTTATCAGTGAATATGGCGAAAGGGGGCGGACAGGCCATTACCTTTATGCCACTTTGATATGAATATGTAATACTATTGAGATATGAAAAATATGAGATTTAATTCCATGATGATGGGTGGAATTCTGTTGCTCGGGATGTATGGTTGCACTCCGAAAATGCAGGACTATTCATCGTACGTCAATCCGTTCATTGGTACGGGAGGACATGGACATACCTATCCCGGGGCTATAGTGCCTAACGGAATGATACAGCCCGGTCCGGATACACGCATTTATCAGTGGGATGCCTGTTCGGGTTATTATTATGCAGATTCTACCATTAACGGGTTTTCGCATACGCATCTCAGCGGTACGGGCTGTGGAGATTATGGTGACGTATTGTTGATGCCTACCGTGGGCAGGCAAGATTATCATGCGATGGGAGAGGAGAGTCAGCAGATGGCTTATGCTTCCGCTTTCTCTCACGAGAACGAGACGGCCCAACCCGGTTATTATTCGGTATTTCTGGAGCGCTATAAAGTGAAGGCCGAACTGACCGCTACCCGGCGGGCGGCTATTCATCGTTATACTTTTCCGAAAGCGGAAGATGCGGGATTCATCCTTGACCTGGATTACAGTCTGCAACGCCAGACGAATGAAGAAATGGAGCTGGAAGTAATCAGCGACACCGAGATACGCGGGCGTAAGAAGACGGTATATTGGGCTTTCGACCAATACATTAATTTCTATGCCAAGTTCTCCAAACCTTTTACCTATACTTTGGTGACCGATTCTATGGCATTGGACCAAGGCGGCCCGTTGCTGCCCACAGCTAAAGCACTGTTGCAGTTCCAGACCGGGGCTGATGAACAAGTCCTTGTGAAGGTCGGAGTTTCTGCCGTGGATATGGACGGAGCACGCCGGAATGTGGAGGCTGATATACCCGAATGGGACTTTGACGGTGTGCGCAGTGCCGCCCGCAATTCATGGAACGATTATTTGTCGAAAATAGATATTGAAACCAACGATGATGATCAGCGGATTATGTTCTATACCGCACTTTATCATACGGGTGTGCAACCCAATCTGTTTACGGATGCCGACGGACGCTATCTGGGCATGGACCTGAAGCCCCACCAAGGCAGTGTGGAAAATCCTGTCTACACGGTTTTCTCATTGTGGGATACTTTCCGTGCCTATCATCCCTTAATGACGATTATCGATCCGGATTTGAATCAGGCTTTTATCCGTTCGCTCATCCTGAAGCAGCGCGAAGGCGGCATCTTCCCTATGTGGGAACTTGCAGGCAATTATACCGGAACCATGATTGGCTACCATGCCGCATCCATTATTGCTGACGCCTACACAAAAGGCTATCGTGATTTTGATGTGCAAGACGCATACAAGGCTTGCATCCGTGCTGCGGAATATGACACTACCGGCATCCTGTGTCCTCCGCTGGTATTGCCTCATCTGATGCCGCAAGCCAAATACTGGAAGAATAAAATAGGCTATGTGCCTTGCGATAAAGACAACGAATCGGTGGCCAAAGCATTGGAGTATGCTTATGATGACTGGTGCATTTCGCTATTGGCGGAAGCTCTGGGTGATGGCCCTAATCGGGAAAAATATGCCGCATTCGCCAAAGGATACCAGGTTTATTTCGACGCTTCCACTCGCTTCATGCGCGGACTGGACAGTGAAGGCAACTGGCGTACACCTTTCAATCCCCGTTCTTCCAATCACCGCAATGATGATTATTGTGAAGGTACCGCTTGGCAATGGACCTGGTTCGTGCCTCATGATGTGGACGGATTGGTAGATCTTATGGGAGGCCGGGAGGCTTTTATCGGCAAGCTGGACTCTTTATTCATCGCTCCTTCGGCTATGGAAGGTGAATCGGTATCCGTTGACATTTCAGGTCTGATAGGGCAATATGCGCATGGAAATGAGCCAAGCCACCACATCGCACATCTATATAACTATGTCGGTCAGCCTTGGAGAACGCAGGAATTGGTGGACGAGGTGTTGCACACACTCTATTTCAATGATCCGAATGGATTGTCGGGCAATGAAGACTGCGGTCAGATGTCGGCGTGGTTTGTTCTTAATGCAATGGGATTCTATCAGGTATGTCCGGGCAAACCTGTGTATTCTATCGGCCGCCCCTTATTTGATAAAGCAACCATTCACCTGAAAGGCGGGAAGACTTTCACCATCGTAACACATAACAATAGTCGCGAGAACAAGTATGTGCAGAAGATGGTCCTGAATGGTAAAGAACTGAATGCGCCCTTTTTTGCACATCAAGATATGATAGACGGTGGTACTCTGGAATTAACGATGGGCGGTGAACCGCTGAAATAAAAGTCAAATAGGTATGAGTCGAAATAGTCGTAATCCGATTTCCTGGGTACCCACCGTCTACTTTGCTATGGGGCTTCCCTTTGTGGTGCTGAATATGGTATCTGTACTGATGTTTAAAGGCCTGGGCATCGATGATGCGCAGATTGCTTTGTGGACATCACTGATTATGTTGCCCTGGACACTGAAATTCCTTTGGAGTCCGTTCTTGGAGATGTTCAAAACGAAGAAATTCTTTGTAGTGTTGACACAACTGATTACGGGGGCAGGCTTTGCCCTGGTAGCGTTGGCGTTGCATCTTCCGGCTTTCTTTGCTGTATGTATTGCTTTACTGGCGATTATTGCTTTCAGCGGGGCAACGCATGATGTTGCGACCGATGGTGTTTATATGTCAGAATTGAATAAGCAGGATCAGGCTAAATATATCGGTTGGCAAGGTGCTTTCTATAATATTGCTAAGATTGTCGCATCCGGTGGGTTGGTTTGGTTGGCAGGGTGGTTGCTGAAACACTATGGGGGAGTTCCAGGAGCGGAGGAGACTGTTCGTCATGAAGCCACTGTGCAGGCTTGGATGACGGTTATGTTCATTCTGGCTGTTGTAATGGTATTGCTGGGAGTGTATCACATGCGTATGTTGCCTTCGGGAGGCACTGCTGCCACGGGCACGACATCCGGCAAGGAAACCTGGAACCGGTTGGTGGAAGTTATCCGGAATTTCTTTCAGAAGAAACATATCTGGTATTACATTACTTTCATCATTCTTTATCGTTTGGCCGAAGGCTTTGTCATGAAGATAGTGCCGTTGTTTCTGAAGGCGGAACGTTCAGTCGGTGGTCTGGGACTGGGAGAACAGGAGATCGGTTTGTACTATGGTACTTATGGGGCGGCTGCATTTGTGCTGGGTTCCCTGTTGGCCGGCTATTATATATCTCACAGAGGGTTGAGTCGCACGCTGTTTTCACTTTGTTGCATTTTCAATCTTCCGTTTCTGGCTTATACGCTACTGGCCATTTATCAGCCGGAGAACGGCATGTTGATAGGCGGTGCCATTGTGCTTGAATATTTCGGTTATGGTTTCGGATTCGTAGGTTTGTCGCTGTTTATGATGCAGCAAGTGGCACCCGGTAAGCACCAGATGGCTCATTATGCTTTTGCTTCAGGCATCATGAATCTGGGTGTGATGTTGCCGGGTTCTATCAGTGGCTTTGTCAGTAACGCGTTGGGATATAAGACATTCTTCATCTTCACGATGTTTGCTACTATTCCGGCATTCCTGATAACGTATTTTGTGCCGTTTACCTATCCGGATGAAAAGAAAAAATGATATTATTAACAATATAAATAAGAAGAATTATGGACAGTAAAATTATAATGCCTTGGGAAGAACGTCCTGAAGGTTGCTCAGATGTCATGTGGCGCTATTCTAAGAACCCGGTTATCGGGCGTTACCACATTCCGAGTTCCAACAGTATTTTCAACAGTGCGGTAGTTCTGTTCGGAGATGGGTTTGCCGGTGTGTTCCGTTGTGACAATAAGTCGGTGCAGATGAATATCTTTGCGGGCTTTAGTAAAGACGGAATCAATTGGGAGATAAATCACGAGCCCATCAGCTTTAAGGCGGGGAATACGGAGATGATAGAGTCCGAGTATAAATATGATCCGCGTGTCACCTGGATTGAAGATCGTTATTGGATTACTTGGTGCAATGGTTACCACGGACCTACAATTGGTATCGGTTATACATTCGACTTCAAAGAATTCTTCCAGTGCGAAAATGCCTTCTTGCCTTTTAACCGCAATGGGGTACTTTTTCCGCAGAAGATAGATGGTAAATATGCTATGTTGAGTCGTCCGAGCGACAACGGTCATACACCGTTTGGAGATATTTACATCAGTTACAGTCCGGATATGAAATATTGGGGAGAACACCGTTGTGTGATGAAGGTTACTCCTTTCCCCGAAAGTGCATGGCAGTGTACGAAGATAGGGGCAGGTTCTGTTCCGTTCCTTACTGAAGAGGGCTGGTTGATATTCTATCATGGAGTTATTACTACTTGCAACGGTTTCCGCTATTCTATGGGAGCAGCCATTCTTGATAAAGAGAATCCTGCCAAAGTGTTATATCGTACCCGTCCGTATCTGCTTGCACCTGCTGCTCCTTATGAATTGCAGGGAGATGTGCCCAATGTAGTATTTCCTTGCGCCTCTTTGCAGGATGGAGATAAAGTAGCTGTATATTATGGCGCTGCCGATACAGTTGTTGGCATGGCCTTTGGCTATATTTCGGAAATCATAGAATTTACGAAGAAAAACAGCATTGTATAGTTAATCCCTTAAAGAATCAGTCGACTATGAAACGTATTTTATTGGCTTACACACTTTCTGCCCTTTGTCTGCTTCCGGCGTTTGCCGGAGGTGGAGAGGGGGCTTTACCTATAAGCTATGTCAATCCTTTCATCGGTACTACCAACTTTGGAACTACGAATCCGGGAGCGGTCTGTCCCAATGGAATGATGTCCGTGGTCCCCTTCAATGTGATGGGATCGGAAGATAATAAGTATGATAAAGATGCTCGTTGGTGGTCTACTCCTTACGAGTATCACAATTGTTTTTTCACCGGCTATTCGCATGTCAATCTGAGTGGTGTAGGGTGTCCTGAACTGGGATCTTTATTGCTGATGCCTACTACGGGTGAATTGTCCGTAGATTATAAAGAGTATGGAAGTCGTTATAAAGATGAACAGGCTTCTCCGGGATATTACAGTAATTTCCTCACTCGCTATAATGTAAAGACTGAGGTGTCTGCCACTCCCCGCACGGGTGTTTCACGTTTTACGTTTCCTGCCGGACTGAGTCATGTATTACTGAATTTGGGTGAAGGACTGACGAATGAAACCGGTGCTTTCTTGAAACAGGTGAGCGACACCGAATTTGAAGGTATGAAATTATTGGGAACTTTCTGCTATAACCCCCAGGCGGTATTTCCCATTTATTTTGTAATGCGTGTCAACAAGCAACCGGCATCCAGCGGTTATTGGAAAAAGCAGCGTCCCATGACCGGAGTGGAAGCTGAATGGGATCCCGACAACGGACGCTACAAACTTTATACCCGTTATCGTAAGGAAATAGCCGGAGATGATATCGGTGCTTTTCTTACTTTCAACACGACGGAAGGTGAACAGATCGAAGTGCAAATGGGAGTTTCTTTTGTAAGCATTGAGAATGCCCGTTTGAATCTGGATACAGAGCAAAGTGGAAAGAATTTCAGTCAGGTATTGGCTGATGCCCGTATGCGTTGGAATGAGGATCTTTCGCGTATCCTTGTCGAAGGCGGAACGGAAGAACAGAAAACTGTCTTTTATACTGCTCTTTACCATACATTGATACATCCCAATATCCTGCAAGATGTCAATGGTCAGTATCCCGCCATGGAAAGTGATCAGATTCTGACAACAAAGGGAGAGCGTTACACTGTTTTCTCGCTTTGGGATACGTATCGTAATGTTCACCAACTCCTTACGTTGGTTTATCCCGAACGTCAGTTACAAATGGTGCGTTCCATGCTCGATATGTATCGCGAACATGGTTGGCTGCCCAAATGGGAACTCTACGGACGTGAAACGTTGACTATGGAGGGTGACCCGTCTATTCCTGTCATCGTTGATACCTGGTTGAAAGGCTTACGTGATTTTGATATCGATCTGGCTTATGAAGCTATGTATAAATCTGCCACTTTGCCCGGTGCCGAGAATTTGCTAAGGCCGGATAATGATGATTATATGTCATTAGGATATGTTCCTTTGCGTGAACAGTACGATAATTCAGTTTCTCATGCATTAGAGTATTATATTGCAGATTATTCTCTTTCGT
>ERZ859967.1405-NODE-1405-length-11163-cov-2.084714_pt1 | contig 11163 bp, 9 predicted proteins | sample MGYA00510115_ERZ859967 | MGnify/ENA primary metagenome ERZ859967 (study PRJEB30046, sample SAMN00715171) | human gut metagenome | study: EMG produced TPA metagenomics assembly of the A metagenome-wide association study of gut microbiota in type 2...
AGATTCAGCCTGATATGATAAACGGATATGGCTATGCAACACCCTTATTTTATCCGCAGCTTTTTCTGTATATTCCCGCATTATTGTATGTGATTGGATTCCCGCTTCACACAAGTTATCAGATTTTTATTGTTTTAATTAACTTTGGGACATGCCTTATAAGTTATGTTTCACTTGTAAAAATATGCAAAAATAAAAATCTGGCATTTCTTGGAAGCTTTTTGTATGTGCTTGCACCATACAGACTTAGTGAATTGTATGTAGCCGGAAGATTAGGCGAAATATTGTCTATGATATTTTTTCCTTTGATAATATATGGTATATATAATATATACAGTGAAGAAAAAACACTTACATTTAAGAAATGCATACCGCTCATATTAGGTGTAAGCGGAGTTATGCAGAGTCATCTGGTATCCATATTGTTTGTCGGAATATTTGCCATCATGTATGCCTTGTTCAATTTACGCAAAACATTTAAACCTGAGAGATTATGTTATCTGGCAGTATCGGTTATGGTTGTTATAATGCTTAATGCATGGTTTATTGTACCGTTTATAGATTCAATGGATATGGATATAATGGTAAACGGCGATGGGATTTTAAGATTTCAAGGCTCAGGAGTGTATCCGATACAGATGCCGGCATTGTTTTATTTTGGCAGAGGAACCAATGTTCCCATGCTGGTAAGTGATGAATTCTGCCTTAGTATGGGAGCGGCATTGATAATTGGAATTACAGTGTGGCTATATGCACATTATAAATCTTTAAATTCGGAAAAAAGAAATGAAAGTATGTTTGCACTGGGAAATATAACAGGAATATTTGCCATAATGACTATAGTATTTTCTCTGTGGATTTTTCCCTGGGATGAGATAAACAACATAAGCAGAACCATAGCCGTCTGGCTGGCCAAGGTCGAATTTTCGTGGAGGTTTTTAAGTGTAGGGACTGCTTTTGCCGCATTTTGTACAGTGTCAGGGTTATACTATGCAAAAGAACTCAATAAAAAAATTTATAGTTATTCGATTATTGCCATGGCAGCCTTTACTATAATTTCGGCAGGCTTTTTCTATGCTGATTTGGCATTTGACTCAAATGCTGCACAGATATGCTCTAAAAATGATGTGGACGATTTCGCCCTGGGGGTAACTAATGATTATCAGTTAGCGGGTACTGATCTGGATATGTGTAAAAACAAACAGATTGATGTAACCTCGGATTTGCTTACGGTTACATCATACAGCAGCGTGGGCGGAAAAACTGAAATCGGAGTAATGAATGCAGGAACAGAAGCATTTGAAAAGGTTATAATACCGGTGTTTTATTATCCGGGCTATAAGGCTTATGATTCTGACACAGGGGAACAGTTTTACATAGAAGCAGGTGCTAATAAGAAAATTATGGTAAATGTACCTGCCGGATACAATGGGAAAATAACAGTCAGATATGTTGAAAAGGGTGTGTGGAGACTTGCCGAAATAGTATCGCTTCTGACTTTATTGGCTTTAGTTATTACAGCTTGTATTAACAACAGAAAAAAGACGGCATAATAGCCTGATGGAAATATAATAAAAAATTTATATGAATGGAATAAGACAGATGTATGATAAAATAATAATCGGTGCAGGCTTATATGGCTTATATGCAGCATTATACTGTGCGAAAAAGGGGCAGAATGTTCTTGTGATAGAAAGGGAGCAGGGTCCGTTTATGAGAGCAACATACATAAACCAGGCGCGTGTTCATATGGGATATCATTATCCAAGAAGTATATATACGGCAATGAAGTCGGCTCATTACTTTAACCGGTTTAATGAGGACTTTGGATTTTGTGTCAACAGCGGATTTGACCAGATTTATGCTACGTCTGCAGATTTTTCATGGACAGCAGCTAATGAATTTAAGCTTTTTTGCAGGAATGTCGGTATTCCTTGTGAGGAGATTCCGGTAGGAAAGTATTTTAACGATAATGTGTGTGATGGAGCGTTTCTGACCAAAGAATATACCTATGATGCGTCAATTTTAAAAGAATTTTTTATGAGTCAGTTAGAAAAATATCCAAATGCCGAATTGAAATTCTGTGAGCACATTGTCAGTATAGAGCATGATGCGACTGCCTATTACATAGCTACGGATAAAGGAGAATATTCTACAGGATATGTCCTTAATGCCACATATGCTTCGGTAAACCAGATACATTCCATGGCAGGCTTTGACTGCTTTAATATTAAATATGAATTGTGTGAGATAATACTATGTGAGCCATCAGAAGAACTAAAGAGAATAGGTTTTACTGTTATGGATGGACCGTTCTTTTCAATAATGCCTTTTGGAAAAACAGGATTACATTCATTGACAACCGTTACGAGAACACCGCATGATACCTGTTATGACAGACTGCCTGTTTTTTCATGTCAGGACGGAAGAACATGCAGTAAGACAGAGCTTGGTAATTGCGATATTTGTGCAGGAAAACCGGAGACCTCATGGAAGTATATGCAGAGTATGGCACACAAATACATGAAATCAGAATATGAGTTTAGATATCATAGTTCACGTTTTTCAATGAAACCGATTCTTAAAACGTCAGAGGTTGATGATTCAAGACCAACACTTATAAAAGTTATGTCGCAAAAACCATATTTTGTGAGCGTGCTCAGTGGTAAAATCAATACGGTATATGATATTGATGAGTATCTGGAGCTTGTGTGAATATTTTATTGTCGGGAGAAAAAATTATGAATGATGTTAACATAAAAGGCAGAAAGTGCTTTATCAGTGCGGTGGCATATGTACATAATAATACGAAGAGTGAATTGGAATACTTTTTTTCCAATGTTGTCAGAAGGATTAATGCCGGTTTCGAGAATTTTGAATTGATACTTGTGTGTGACGATGATTGTTATGATTATGTGAAAGAAGTGAAGCAGGGATTGACCGAATGTAGTTCGCCGGATATCATATCAGTCATAAAGCTGGCCTATTATCAGGGAGCTGAGGCTGCAATTTGTGCAGGGGATGACCTGGCTGTCGGGGATTTTGTCTATGAATTTGACAGCATTGCAGTTAATTATGATGTAAATCTGATAATTGATGTTTTTAATAAGGCGCGTGAAGGGAATGATATTGTATTTGCCAGTGATGACACGATGCAGTTATCATCAAGGCTGTTTTACAGGCTGATTAATATAAACAAGGCTAAGTCTGTAAGGCATGATACGTTCAGAATCGTGTCAAGAAGAGCGCTGAACAGAGTCAAAAAGATGAATCGCGGCATCCAGTATCGCAAATATCTGTATGTTACAAGCGGACTGCCTTATGATTATATTATGTATAAGCCTGTAAACAGTAACCGTGAGAGGAAGACAGGCAGAGAAAGTGCATACAGACTTAATTCGGGAATAAGCTATATGATGATATACACCGGAATTATTGAAAGAGTGACTCTTATTCTGAGTGCGGTTTTTTTACTTGTATCTGTTGGGATTGGAATATGGACGATATACTCGCTTTTTTATGATAAAAACCTTGCCTCGGGCTGGGTTTCACTTATGGGTGTTATATCGTTCGGATTTTTTGGTGTGTTTCTGATGATAATGTTTTTGACAAAATATATGAATATTATTCTTGAGGTAAACACACGAAGACTTGATTACATCGTTGAAAGTGTTGATAAATTATAATGTGAAACGGAGAAAAACCAGATGAAGGTAAACATTGTTTTTCCTGTACTTGACGAGGAGAGACGTCTTGAGAAGGGAATACGTACTACAGAAGCTTTTTTGGCAAAAAGAAGGGATATAGATGCGGTAATAACCATTGTTGATAATGGTTCAACAGACAGAACGTCTGATATTATAAAAGAGCTTGCGGACGTGTATTCAAATATAGAGTATATTACACTCGGCGAAAGAGGATTTGGACTTGCGTTCAGAGAAGCTGCAAAGAGAAACAGATGTGATATAATAGGTTATGTGGATGTCGATTTATCAACGGATATTCATTATCTGTCAAAAGTGATGAAGGCATTTGAAAAATATGATGATATAAGTGTTATAAAAGGTAACCGCCTATCGGGAAAATCGAAGGTAAACGGCAGAAAACCGTTAAGAAATATCACCAGTATCGGGCTTGATCTGCTTATAAAATCGATATTTTTTGTAAAGGTTTCCGATACAATGGAGGGCTTTCAATTTTTTAGAAAAGATTGTATCGACAGACTGATTAAGATGTCAAGTGATGATAACGGATGGTTTTACTGTGCAGAGCTTCTCATAAGAGCCGAGAAAGCCGGTTACAGAATAGCAGAGCTGCCGGTTGTGTGGAATGATGATTATGATACTAAAGTGAATGTTATAAAATTAATCAAAAATTATCTGTGCAGAATAGTCGAACTGAAACTGTCATTTGGAAAGGAAAAGCTGAAATGGATTTTATAAAGAGAATTGACTTAAAGAGAAATTACGAAAAATATAAGAATGAATATCAGGCGGCTTTTACTAAAGCGTGTGAATTGACTTCGTTTTCCGGTGGTCCGTGTGCGGATGAATTTGATGAAGAATTTGCAAGCTTTTGTGGTGTGAAATATGCAACAGGCGTGAATAATGGAACTTCTGCTCTTCAGTGCGCTATGCTGGCACTTGGAATCGGGGCGGGAGACGAGGTTATTGTTCCGGCCAACACTTTTATAGCCACTGCATGGGGGGTTACTTATTGCGGTGCCACACCGGTATTTGTTGACTGCACACCTGATACATGGGAGATTGATGCTTCTAAAATAGAGGAAAAGATTACTGATAAGACAAAGGCTGTCATTGGTGTTCATTTATACGGTCAGCCGTTTGATTTTGGAGCGGTGAAAAAGATTGCCGATAAATACGGAATTTTTGTCGTTGAAGACTGTGCACAGGCCCATGGAGCACTTTATGAGGGTAGAAAGGTCGGAAGCCTTGGCGTAATGGGATGCTTCAGTTTTTATCCGGGTAAAAATCTATTCTGTTTCGGCGAGGGGGGAAGTGTCACATCGGATAATGAAAGCTATATAGATACAATTAATGTTTTAAAAAATCAAGGCTCGAGAGAGAGGTATCATCATGAACGCGTGGGATATAATATGCGCCTTGAGGGGGTGAATGGGGCAATTCTTTCGGTAGGACTTTCACATTTGGAAGAGTGGACAGCGAGAAGACGTGAGCTGGGAAGAAGATATCTTGAGAAGATTACCAATCCGCTTATTACGATGCAGGCTCATCCGGATAATACGGAAACGGTATTTCATCTGTTCGAAATCACGGTTGAAAAGAGAGATGAGTTTATAGACTATATGAAAGATAATGGAATAGGGTGTGATAAGCATTATCCGGTGCCATGTCATCTTCAGGAAGCGTATAGGTCTCTCGGCTATAGAGAAGGTGATTGTCCTAATGCGGAGTATCTTGCAAAGCACTGTGTTTCGCTTCCGATGTTTCCTGAGCTTACCGATGAAGAGCAGGAATATATTATTGAAAAGTGTAATGAGTTCACTCCGTGATGAATGCAGAAGGTCATATAACGTGGGAAAAGTGTTGTATAGTGGAGGAATACTGTAATTATGAAGATATTTTTTTATGCACTTAGGGAGTATGACGAACAGAAATATGTGGAAAAGTTTTCCAAGCAGTACGCATTTGAGTACGGATTTACATCAGATTACCCTTCAATGGAGAATGTGCAGCTTGCAAAGGGGTATGAGGCCATATCAATTATAACAAATCCTATGTATCCAGATATACTCGACGCGTTCCACAATGTGGGGGTAAAATACATATCAACGAGAAGCATAGGCTACGAGCATATAGATGTCGGGTGCGCGCACTCGTTGGGAATGAGGGTGGCGCATGTGGTCTATTCTCCCAACAGCGTTGCCAACTACGCGATTATGCTCATTCTCATGGCGTGCCGCAATATGCCGTGGATTATGAAAAAGGCGGACTGTCAGGACTATTCGCTCAAGGGTAAGGTCGGAAAAGAACTGTCGACATCAACAGTAGGAGTAATAGGAACGGGCAACATAGGAAAAACGGTGGTAAAGCATCTGTCCGGATTCGGATGCCGTATACTTGCGTATTCTCTTTATGAGGATGAGGAGGTAAAAAAGTATGCGCAGTATGTGAGCTTTGATGAGCTTATAAGACAGTCGGATATCATAACACTGCATGTTCCGGGAAATGCAGAGAATACGCACCTCATTGATTCCGTTGCCTTTGAAAAGATGAAGGATGGTGTTATCATAGTCAATACGGCGAGAGGTCTTATAATTGATACACAGGCGTTTATTCAATCGCTTAAAAACGGAAAGGTCGGCTTTGCCGCACTTGATACCTTTGAAGGCGAAGCAGGGCTGTATTATCTTAACAAGGAGGGCGAAAAGCTGGATAATGATAACATGGCTTTGCTAAAGAGCTTTCCGAATGTGATTTTATCGCCTCACATGGCGTTCTACACGGAACAGGCGGTGTCGGATATGGTTGAAAATTCGATAAGGGGACTGCTGGGAGTTGATGGCGAAGGAAGTGAGCTGGAGGTAATGTGATTTCATAATATATGGCAGTATGAAATTGTTATAAGCTATACCTATAACCCAAATATGGATATATGAATTACCACTTTTTATACGGGTGTGATATGATAAGCACAGTTAAAAAAACACGACACGAAAACCGAGAGAAGCTTACACAGCATAAACGAAAAGGAGATTACAATTATGGCAAAGAAGCATTATTCAGAGAGAAAGCTTAAGTTTGAGACATTACAGTTACATGTTGGTCAGGAGAGCCCGGATCCGGTTACAGACGCAAGAGCGGTTCCGATTTACCTCACATCATCCTATGTGTTCCACAACAGCCAGCATGCCTCCGACAGATTCGCACTCAAGGATGCCGGAAACATCTACGGACGACTTACCAACCCTACAGAGGACGTGTTTGAGAGAAGAATAGCAACACTCGAGGGCGGCGTGGCAGCACTCGCAGTTGGTTCAGGAGCAGCAGCACTTGCATATGCTTTCCAGGCACTTGCACACGCAGGTGACCATATCGTAGCAGCTAAGAATATTTACGGTGGAACAACAAACCTTCTGGAGCATACACTTCCGGCTTATGGAATCACAACAACATTCGTTGATCCAAGCGATTTGTCGAACTTTGAAAAAGCTATTCAGGAAAATACGAAAGCTGTATTTATCGAAACCCTCGGAAATCCGAACTCAAATATCATTGATATAGAAGCAGTGGCAGAAATAGCCCATCGCCACAAAATACCTTTGATTATTGACAACACATTCGGAACTCCGTATTTAATCCGCCCCATCGAACACGGAGCAGATATCGTAGTACATTCCGCAACAAAGTTCATTGGCGGACACGGTTCCTCATTGGGAGGGGTCATTGTAGATTCAGGTAAATTCGACTGGGTAGCCTCCGGCAAATTCCCACAACTGACCGAACCCGATCCATGCTATCATGGCGTACGCTTCGTCGATGCAGCCGGTCCGGCTGCCTATGCAATCCGCATCCGTGCCATTTTGCTGCGCGACACAGGAGCTACCATCAGTCCATTCAACGCTTTTATCCTGTTACAAGGTCTGGAAACTCTTTCCTTACGTGTAGAGCGTCATGTAGAAAATGCATTGAAGGTAGTGAATTTCTTAAACAATCACCCGAAAGTGAAGAAAGTGAATCACCCGTCATTATCCAACCATCCTGACCATGCACTATATCAACGTTATTTCCCGAATGGCGCCGGTTCTATCTTCACTTTCGAGGTAAAGGGAGGAACGGAGGAAGCGCAGAAGTTTATCGACAGTCTGCAGATATTCTCTTTGCTGGCCAATGTGGCCGATGTGAAGTCGCTGGTGATTCATCCGGCCACTACCACACACTCGCAGTTGAATGCGCAGGAGCTGGAGGAACAGGGGATTAAACCCGGAACGGTCAGACTTTCGATAGGTACGGAGCATATTGAGGACATTATTGATGACTTACGTCAGGCATTAGAGAAAATTTAAAAAAATGGATATAGCAGCATTATTATCGGGAGGAGTGGACAGTTCGGTTGTTGTACATCTGCTTTGTGAGCAGGGCTACAAGCCTACACTGTTTTACATCAAAATAGGTATGGATGGGGCGGAATACATGGACTGTTCTGCCGAAGAGGATATAGAACTGTCTACTGCCATAGCCCGGCGCTACGGTTTGGCACTGGAGGTTGTCGATTTACATCGGGAATACTGGGATAATGTGGCTGCTTATGCCATAGAAAAGATACGGAAGGGGCAGACTCCGAATCCGGATGTGATGTGTAACAAGCTGATTAAGTTTGGCTGTTTCGAGCAGCAGGTCGGAAAAGATTTCGATCTTACGGCAACCGGACATTATGCTACGACCTTGCAACTAGGCGGGAAAACCTGGCTGGGTACAGCCAAGGACCCGATAAAAGATCAGACTGATTTCCTGGCCCAGATTGACTATTTGCAGGTTTCGAAATTGTTGTTTCCGATAGGTGGGCTGATGAAGCATGAAGTGCGTGAGATAGCGTTGCAGGCCGGATTGCCCAGTGCCCGTCGGAAGGACAGTCAGGGAATTTGCTTTTTGGGCAAGATAAATTATAACGATTTTGTCCGTCGCTTTCTGGGAGAAAAAGAGGGGGCGGTGATCGAATTTGAAACAGGTAAGAAGATTGGTACTCATCGCGGCTATTGGTTTCATACCATTGGCCAGCGAAAAGGATTGGGATTGGGAGGAGGACCCTGGTTCGTTGTGAAGAAGGATATTCAGGATAACATTATTTACGTCTCCCACGGTTATGATGCCGAGCAGCAGTATGGTTATGAATTCAGGATGAAAGACTTCAATTTTATTACAGATAACCCGTGGGAAGGCTCGACAGGCGAGGAGGAAGTAACATTTAAGATCCGGCATACACCTGAGTTTATCAAAGGCCGTTTGCTACATGACGAAGAGGGATACCGGATTATTTCTTCCGAAAAATTACAGGGAATTGCACAGGGACAGTTTGGCGTGATTTATGACGCCGAATCCCGGGTTTGTTTCGGGAGTGGAGAAATAGGATAAGAATATAACGAAAGCTCCTTCAGATGACACCGGTTTGTACAGAGATGCGGCTTAATAATCGGTCGCTGCTCGAGGTCTGTATGAATCGGTGTATTTGGGTTGATTTCCGGTACGCTCTTCTGCTTTAGATATAATATTCCGCCAGATCCACAATGCCTGCCCGCATGGCATATTTGGTAGCCTCGTGCACATTGTTTACTCCCAGTTTGCGGAATATATTTTTTCGGTGACTGTTGATGGTATGAAAACTCAGGTGCTTCTCTGCCGCTATCTCTTTGGTCGTTTTGCCGGAAGCTATTTCTTTTAAGATTATTTTTTCCGTCGGTGTGAGCAGACGGTCTTCCTGCGGTACGAAAGTGTGCACGGCTGAAGCAGTGTTTACATTTCCACTTCCCGATAATAACAGATTGCTTACATGATTGCAGATAAAGCGCTCTTTTCGTGATGCGCATTGCAGGGCCGACATTATCTCTTCTTTGGAGTTGTCTTTCAGCACGACTCCGAAAGCATTGCTGCTGAACAATACCTGCCTCAGAAATCCGATGCTCAATTCATCCGAAAACAATAACCAGTCTGATTCTTTGAATCGTTCCTGAAGGATGATCAATTCATCTGCACCGGAAAAATCAAATAGTGTATAGTCTAAAATAACCACCGCTTGCGGATGAATGCGCAACAACTGGACCAACTCCATCTTATTGTCGGCTTCCAGCAACAAGCTTACCTCTTTTTGCTTGCTTAACAGAAACATCATTCCTGCTTTCGTGATGTCCTGATTATCTGCGATGATATATTCTCTCATAATCTGTCCATAAAAAAACTCCGTTGCAAATGTACACTTTTTGTGCGATTTGCAGCGGAGTTATGTGAATTAGTTACGAGCTTAAATAGAGTCTCGTCACTCTTATTACCATGAACGGCCTTTAAATACATCCGACTGGTTCAGCGGAACAAGGTTGCCGTTCAACGTTAATGTATTGGAGTTGAAGTTCGGATTAATGGTCACAGTGGCGTTGTTGCCTCCGTTTGTCAATGTGATAAAGACTTGTGCCGAGATACCGATACCTTGTACGCTGAAGTTGCAGTTCACATTGCCTCGTTTGTCGGTAGTCACTTTTACATCCGAAGTGGTTCCGTCCACTGTTACACCGCCAATTCCGTTAGGGCCGGGATACGGAGTATTGAACGCTACCTGTACGGTTGCTCTCTGTCCGTTCAACATTACAAAGTTAGTGTTGGACGATACGAAAGCTGTCTGGCCGCGTTTGAAGATTACCTGATCGGCTTCCAGTACAAACTGTTTGTCTTTGATAGCCTGTACGGCTTGCTGATAGGCCACTTGGTCGGCAGCTTGTTCCTCAGCTTTCAGTCTGGCTCTTTCTGCGTCTCTTTGTGCTTTACGGTCAGCGCGGCGTATGTCTCTCTGTGACTCTTGTGCATACATTAAAGTCGATGCACTTACTAATACTAATGCTACTAATGCAATAAACTTTTTCATAACTTTTTTTTGTTTAGGTTTAATACGTTGTTCGTTTATTGCAAAAACAAAGTGTATGCCAGATTGTTCACGGGCGTTTTACAATTTTATATCCGATAGCTGCGACAGCGATACTCATTAAAGGACTGATAATGTTGAAAAAGCAATAGGGGAGGTACACCAGCGTAGGCACACTCAGGATGGTAGCCTGAGTCATTCCGCAGGTATTCCATGGGATCAGTACGGATGTAACGGTTACTGAATCCTCGGTGGTCCGGCTGAGCAGGCAGCTTTCGTAACCTTTTTTAGCATAAATGTCGCGAAACATATTACCGGTCAGGATGATGCTGATGTACTGGTCGGCAGTTGCCAGATTGAGGAAAAGCCCCGAACAGACGGTAGCCGATACGACGCTGACCGTTTTCTTCATGAAACGTACGAAGAGCGATGTGATGCTTCCCAGCATACCGCTGGCTGTCATTGCCCCGCCGAAACACATGGCACATAATATCAGCCAGATGGTATTCATCATTCCCGACATACCACGGGTGGCAATTAAATCTGTCAAAACAG
>ERZ859967.1418-NODE-1418-length-11118-cov-2.321161_pt1 | contig 11118 bp, 9 predicted proteins | sample MGYA00510115_ERZ859967 | MGnify/ENA primary metagenome ERZ859967 (study PRJEB30046, sample SAMN00715171) | human gut metagenome | study: EMG produced TPA metagenomics assembly of the A metagenome-wide association study of gut microbiota in type 2...
TGCATGCCCGTGATGGCCGGCCTTGAGGCTACGCGGCGTATCCGCAGCGTTTCGGCGGACGTCCCCATCATTGCCATGTCGGCCTATTCATCCGGCAGCGAGATCGAGAGCGCCCGCAATGCGGGGTGCAACGAATTTCTCGTCAAACCACTCTCGCAGTATTCGCTCCACCGGGCGCTGAATGCCGCCCTGGTGGAGTTCAAGGGTAAGGGCAAATCATAACCGGGTCGCCCCCGGAAACGGAACGTCCCGCAAGCCGTGTGCTGCGGGACGTTCCGTTTTATCGTGCGGCGGGTCTACCGGTACCGGTGCGAGATCAGGGTCATGAATTCTTCGCGCGTGCGGTGGTCGGAGAGGAAAATCCCGGTGAAGGCCGAGGTCGTCGTCGCCGACTGTTGCTTTTCGATGCCGCGCATCTGCATGCACATGTGGCTCGCTTCGATCACGACGGCCACGCCCATGGGGTTCAGCGCCTCCTGGATGCAGTCGCGGATCTGCACCGTCAGCCTTTCCTGTACCTGCAGGCGGCGGGCGAAGCACTCCACCACACGGGCTATTTTGGAAAGCCCCGTGATATGGCCGTTGGGGATGTAGGCGACATGCGCCTTGCCGTAGAACGGCAGCATATGGTGCTCGCAGAGCGAATAAAGTTCGATGTCCTTCACCAGCACCATCTGCTTGTACTCTTCGCGGAACGTCGCCGAGCGGATGATCTCCAACGGGTTTTCGTCATAGCCTTTCGTCAGGAACGACATTGCCTTGGCCACCCGTTCGGGGGTCTTCTGCAACCCTTCGCGTGCGGGATCCTCGCCCAGCAACCGCAGTATTTCGGTGTAGTGGTGCTTCAGCCCTTCGATGGCCTTGGCGTCGAAACGCTCCTCCTTGTTGTAATTTCTCTCTTCCATAGGAACGGCAAAGATAGTGCAAGCCGAGGGCAAAAGCAAGTTTACTTGCAATTTGCCGAGGCGCCGCCTGTCTAAAACAGGGTTAAAGACGATGCAAGCCGGGCGCAATGCCGAATTTATTCGGACATTGCCGGGGCGCCGCCTGTTTTTCGTAAAGACGCTTATTTCTCGACGGAATGCAAATACGCGGCGAGTTTGCGTACGGCACGGGCCCGGTGCGACACTTCGTTTTTCTCCCCGGTGGTCATCTGCGCGAAGGTTCGGTCGTATCCGTCGGGGATGAACAGCGGGTCGAACCCGAATCCCTCGTGCCCCGTTTCCCGGTCGATGATGCGCCCCTCGACGATCCCTTCGAAAAGGTGCTCTTCGCCGTCCAGGAGCAGCGATATCACCGTGCGGAACCGTGCCCGGCGGTTGGCCTGCCCTTCGAGGTTTTTCAGCAGCAGCCGGTTGTGCCCGTCGGTGGCGTAGCGTGCCGAGTGTACGCCCGGGGCCCCGCCCAGCGCTTCGACTTCGAGCCCCGTGTCGTCGGCGAAGCAATCCATTCCGGTGCGTTCGTGCAGGTAATGCGCCTTCTGCGAGGCGTTGCCTTCGAGGGTATCCTGTTCCTCGGGGATCTCCTCCGTCACGCCGCAGTCGCGGGGTGTCAGCAACTTGTATCCGGGCCCCAGTACGGCCTGTACCTCGGTGAGCTTGTGTGCGTTGTTGGTTGCGAAAATAATGTCCATATTCTCTTTTTCCGATGCTTGAATCTTTCGTCGGGATGCCCGGCTTTCCTCGCTGCCCGTCTCCGGGGGCGTCCCGGGCATATCCGCTTCCCGTCCCGCTGGCCGGGTTATTTCACGACTTCGAGTTTTTCGAGCCTGTCGTCCAGGTCGATCTTGTCGATGATGGTTTTGACCAGGATGTCCATGTCCGAGCCTTCGGAATAGTCGGCCGGGCAGACGTGGCTTACGCGGTTGTCGTGGATCAGCGAGGCCATCTCCTTGCGGGCACCCTTCTGGTCGGGGTTGTAGACCGCGATCGAATGTCCGCCGGAATTTTTCACCAGCCGCATGCAGGGGATGTCGGTCGTCCCGTCGCCCACGTAGATCATGTGCTTGAACGGCACGGGACGTTCGTTTTCGGGGATGTAACGATTCACCATCTTGCTGTCGAACACCGATTCGACGCCTTTGTTGATCTTGAAGATGAACTGCGTCTTGTTGGTGTAGTTGACCGCCACGGCGGGCCAGTAGGCGATGCCGTCGACGTCGTAGAGAAACGAGCAGGCATAGATCTTCCGGAACTCGTGTGCGATCTGAGTTCCTTCGATGATCTCCTTCATCCCTGACGAGTTGATGTAGTGCAGGATTCTTATCCCGTGTGCGGCGCCGTAGGCGTTGATCCGCGCAAACCACTCCTTCACGCCCTTGTAAAGCGTCACGCGGCGTCCCGAATCCTGAAATGCCTCGCGCCGCAGCGACAGCCCTTTCGACTTGGCTTCCTGTAACATGCGTGCCATATAGGTCAGTACCATGTCGGCATCCTGTTCTTCGGCCAGCGTGTTGGCCTCCGTCCAGAATTCCTTGTTGCTTTTGCCCACGGCGGGTATGAAGTCGTACTCCTGCATGTTGCCGGGGGCGAGCGTGCCGTCGAAATCGTAGATAAGGGCTATGGTGAATCTGAATTCCATCGTTTTCAAAGTTTTGAAGATCAAATATGTATAAATGAATAGGTCAAAAGATATCTATGGAGTTTGGATTGGTGTAGACAGCGTACTGCATTCCGAATTCATGTATCTGTCCGGTTTTGGTTACTACTTTCACCCTGTATGAGAAAAAAGGATTGTTTTCGAATGTCGTATAATCGAAAAAGTAGAGCTTATGATAAGAGTGATGGTACCGATTAATACTTCCATTGTCTACGAAATGATATAAACATTGATGGAAGTTTCTTTTGATCCCCTTCTTCCTTGCTAATTTAAGCAACAGACTTTGTATCTCTTTATTATTGCAATAATCTGCGTAATCCGACGTATTGTCGAGTGGAATCCCGTTCAACAGTATCTTTCCTTTGAAAAATTTTGCCGGAACATCGGCCGGATCCGGATCGTCATAGTCGTATTCCTTTTCTTTAGGCAGGTAATCCCAATGCAGATTGAACTCCATTACTTCTTTTTCGGGGGAGACTAAAGCTGTAAAGCCTATCGTGTCCCAGAAATAGCGGTTGTATCCTGTATTGTAATCTTTTCCGTAAAGGATTCTCTCGCAAGTTCCGAATATCTCGATAAGCGAGTCAATGGGTATGTTTATCGAGAATGTCCGGCCATTGTAAGTAGCACGCTCCTCCGTAAATACGAACAGATGCTGGGTATTGACTCCCTTTGCGTCTAATTCCTCCTTTGTATAGCCGGAACCCATGTATCCTTCGTCGGCAACTTCGCCTGCTCCGCTGCATGCGACGGTGAAAATACCTAATAGAAACGAGAGGATTATATTTTTTATTTTCATCATTTTAAGTAATAGGTATTTCTGTGCTTCCCGGTTGGGAGTGCTGTATGGAATGTATGGCTGATTTTGTTGCATTCCTTTGCCTGGATGCGGTGAACGTTTGGTTCGGTAAATAATAGTTCGGTATATCGGATTGCGAATCCTGCTGAAATATTATCAATTTAACAAAGATAGTTTTTTTTCACTATTTTTGCAAAAGAGAGGCCGAAAACACAAAATATAAAAACAGATGGAATTCAAAGAGTTGATCGAAAAACGCCGCAGCATCCGCAAATTCTCGGAGCGTGCGGTGCCGCGTGAGGTCGTAGACCGCATCCTGCACGAGACTCTGTCGGCGCCATCGGCGCGCAATACCCGTACGACGCACCTGGTGGTGGTCGACGACCCTGCCCTGGTGGCCCGCATGGCCGACATGCGCGATTACGGTTCGGCGTTCATGAAGGGTGCCCCGCTGGCGATCGTCGTGCTGGGCGATACCACGAAAAGCGACCTGTGGCGGGAGAACGCCGCGATCTCGGCGACCATCCTGCAACTGGCGTGTGTCGACGAAGGACTGGCTTCGTGCTGGGTGCACATCAACGGCCGCCCGCGCCGCAAGGACGAGCCCGGCGGGGAGACTGCCGCTGGCTACCTGCGCAGCTTCCTGCCCATCCCGGCGGACTGCCAACCCCTCTGCGCCGTTGCGGCGGGGTATTCCGACTTCACCCCCGCCCCGCTGCCCGGGTCGGACGACGATGCGCGGATCATCCGCCTGGAGTAAGAACGGATACGGGCACCGATGAAAAAGGAAGCTCCCGACGGGGCTTCCTTTTCCATTTAAATCAGCGTCATGCGCTTGCGAAGCATGTCGAGTACCTGTGTTTTGAGTTGCCGGGCGTTGATCGGCTTGGGCATGTAGCCGTCGAATCCGCTCGAGAGTACCTTCTGTTCGTCGGATGCGAAGGCGAAAGCCGTCACGGCGATGATTGGCACGTCGGCCGATTGTTTGCGGATCTCGGCCGTGGCTTCGTAGCCGTCCATCACGGGCATGTTGATGTCCATGAGCACCAGGTGCGGTGTGTGCCGGTTGAATAAATCGACTGCTTCGCGGCCGTTCCAGGCGTGTACGAGCTTGTATTCATGGCGCAGGATCGACTCGAAAAGACGGTAATTGCTTTCGTTGTCCTCGGCGATGAGGATTACGAGCTTGTCCTTCTCGACCGTCGGGATGGCCTGAAGTATCTGTGCCGGGGCCTCCGCCTGTTCCGATTGGCCGGGGACGTACGGAAGCGTGAACCAAAAGGTCGAACCTTTGCCCTCTTCCGACTCTACGCCGATATTCCCACCCAGATGCTCTACGATCGTCCGGCAGATGGAAAGCCCGAGGCCCGTGCCCTGCTTGAACGAGTTGAGTTTGACGAAGCGTTCGAAGACCGCGTCCTTCCGCTCGGCGGGGATACCGCAGCCGGTGTCCGCAACCCAAAAATAGAGCTGCCCGGCACGGAGCTCGTAACCGAAGCGGATCGACCCCCGGTGTGTGAATTTAGCGGCGTTCGTCAGCAGGTTTATCATCAGCTGCGAAAGGCGGTTGCGGTCGGTGCGGACGTGGCAGGTTTCGTACCGCTGCTCGAAGACCAGCTCCACGTTCTGGTCGGTTTTCAGCCTCATGACGTTTTCTTTCTCGCGCATCAGTTCATTCAGTTCGAAATCCGTATGGACGAATTCGAGCGTTCCGGCCTCGATTTTCGAAAGGTCGAGGATATCGCTGATGAGTTGCAGCAGCAACGTATTGTTGCTTTCGATGATCGACATGTATTCCTGCTTCTCTTGTTCTTCGTCCGTCGAGGCAAGAATGCCCGAAAACCCGACGATGGCATTGAGCGGCGTGCGTATCTCGTGGCTCATGTTGGCCAGGAATGCCGATTTCAGGCGGTTCGACTCCTCGGCGCGGTCGCGTGCGGTGAGCAGCTCCTGCTCCATCTGTTTGCGTTCGGAGATCACGAGCGATGTTCCGACCAGCGACAGCGGCCTGCCGTTAGTGTCGCGGGTTTCGACCGTGGCCTGTGCCTCGACCCACTCCATGTGCCAGTGTCCGCTTTCGTTGGATACGACGCGGAACTCTTCGCAGACCTTCTCCGTACTCCCTTCGATCAGGTTCCGGTAAGCCGTGCGGACGCGTTCCCGGTCTTCCTTGTGGACTTTCGAGAAGTAGCACTCCTCGTCCACCGCAAGCGAGAGGTTGTTTGCCAGCGACATCCCGGAGGCTATCTTGGCCGCCTTGTTGAGGTCGCACAGGATGGTGTGGGTCGTGAGATCCCATTTCCAGGGGATGATGTTGGCTACGTCGAGCGCCAGTGCGAGTTTCCGGTTCACCGAATCCACCTTTTTCTGGGCATCGTGCAGGGCTGTGCTGTCGATGCAGAAAATGTCGACCGTATCCTGCTGGTACGAGGGGCAGATGACGACCTCGTAGAAAATATTCACCGGCTTGTGGTAATAGGGGAAGGTAACGCTCCGCTTTTCTTTCAGTACGATGTCGATGATCGGCATGAACTGGGGCATCGACTCCGGGAAAACCGTCGACCCGGATTTGCCCGCCACTTCGTCCAGGGGGTAGAAGGAGCGTTCGAAGTGGGCGTTTACATCGACATAAACAGTGTCTATGGCCGTCCCCTGTGCGTCGAATACGACCCGTTCCTGCATGTACAGGATCGGCATGTTGTTGAACAGGTGCGAGTATTTGGCCTGGGTTTCCATTTCTTTCTGGTGGGCTGCGTCGACCTTGCGCAGGACGGCGATCCTCCATTGCTGGAAGATGAGGAATAACAGGAATATGCTGCCGCAGACACCTATCTCGGTTTTATACCGCTCCATGAACGAGGACGGTTTGTCGAAAAACAGGGTATTTGTCGGGCAGGCGTTCGGGGAGATGTTGTGCCGGAGCAGTACCGGGTAGTTGAAGACGGGTTGTACCCGGACGGGGGTGTAAAAGGGAATGTCGCGCGGCTGCTTGCCCTCCAGCACTGCGTTTACGGTAGCTATCAGCCGGTCGGAATATTCGTTTTCGTCGTATACGTAACCTCCGATCATGCCGCTGCTCTTGAGTCCCGTCGGACGCAGCGAGAACAACGGTACGGACGAACTGGCGATGATCTTGAACGGGTTGGTCATGATTTCGTTGCGCCCGGACATGTTCTTCAGGTAATGCCACGAGGAGAAGAGCACGCCGGTGCGTTTTACGTCGACCGTACTCAGCGAATCGAGCAGTTGGTCTATCCCGATCTCATCGGCCGAATAAACCGTGTATTTTATGCCGCCGTACTTCGAGTCGAGCAGTTCCGCGAGGTCGTGTTCCGTTTGCCGGTTGACGTAGCGTGCGTCGTCTATGAATATGAGCCGATCCATGCCGGGCAGTATGCGCTTCATCAGGTCGATACTCTGGTCGAGATAGGCCGGCGAATAAAGCAGGGTCAGATTGTCCCGGTCTGCCAGTGTCCGCAGAGGTACCTGTTCCGAGGCCGGAATGGGAAGCCTTTTCTGGTAATATTTATCCGGCCCGACAAAATCCTGTTCTGCGCATACGATGGTCGGAATGCCTTTCCATATGCTGTTAATGAAATTGCGCAGCAGCGCCGTAGGGGTTCCGATCAGCACCAGGGCCCGGGGTGGTTTTTTGCCGTATTCTCGCAGGAGGTTCGTCTCGAAGGTCTCGATTTCCCGAGGGGAATCTACCAACAGCAGGTTTATATGCTCGGTGTAGAGTTCCAGGTTTTCGATCTGCTCGACGCGCGCCGTGATGTCGGTAATAATGCCTCTGCTCCACGGGGTCGATTCCGCATAGGTGTTGATGACCAGTATATAATCGCGCTTGTCGCCGGAAGGGCTGCTGACGGCCGGTGCGAGGGGGTATGCTAAAATGCAGCCTAAAAGTAAGACCCATATGAAGGGCCGGGGCCGGAGGCCGAGCCGGGTGGTCGGGATGTTCATGGGAAAAAGGGACGCAAGGGAGTAGTGCATGACGCAAAAATAGCGGGAGGGGGCTGCCGGAAGACAGCCCCCTCCCTTCTTATGTAAAGTTATCGGTTCATGACCGGTTTGATGTCCTTGATGCGGAGTTGGGTGGTTACCGTCCCCCGGTAGTGGTTCTCTACGATCTGGTAGCATACGTCGATCGGGCGTCCCGAGCGCACCCATTCGTAATGCGTGGGTTGCTGGAAGGCGATCGACTGGATCTTCGTGTTGGGTTTCTGCCGCTGGATCAGGTCCATGCGCAGGTGCTCGCACTCCATGCCGACGAGTTTGGCGTCGCCGTGGTTGCTTACGCCGTAGGTCGCGAAGACCGGGGCGGTGTTGCCGGGGCCGAAAGGCTGGAAGCGGTTGAGGTCTTTGCGGAACGCGGGGGTGATGTCCGAGAAGAGCAGTTCGCTGTCGATATCCACCTGCGGCATGAGCATCTGCGGGTCGATGTTCTCCTCGACATAGGCGTTGAACCTGCGCGTGAATTCCTCGACGTTCTCGGGTCGCATCGTCAGCCCGGCGGCATACATATGCCCGCCGAAGTTCTCCAGCAGATCCGAGCACGACTCCACGGCCTGGTAAAGGTCGAAGCCCGGTACCGAGCGTGCCGACCCCGTCACGAAGCCGTTGCTCATCGTCAGCACCACCGTCGGCCGGTAGTAGGTCTCGATCAGGCGCGAGGCGACGATTCCCACGATGCCCTTCATCCACTTGGGATTGTAGATCACCGTGCTCTTCAGCTCTTTCATTGCGGGGTTGCGCTCGATAAAATCGTGCGCTTCCTGCGTCACCGAACGGTCGATCGACTTGCGATCCTGGTTGTAGGCGTCGATGACGTTCCCGAACTCCGCGGCGATGCTTTCGTTGCCTTCGATCAGCAGCTCGACGGCCGCGTGCCCGCCCGAGGGCGAGGCGTTTTCGTCGTTCTCGTCCATCCGCATGCGCCCGGCGGCGTTGATACGCGGCCCGATCTTGAAGACGATGTCGTCGATGGTGATGTTGTGCTTGTCCAGGCCGCAGATCTTGATGATCGACAGCAATCCTTTCGACGGTTCGCGGTTGAGGTCTTTCAACCCGAAATGGGCAAGGATACGGTTTTCGCCCACCAGGGGTACGATATCCGAAGCGATGCTCACGACCAGCAGGTCTAACAGCGGGCTGATCTGTTCGAACGGGATCCGGTTTTTCTGCGCATAGGCCTGCACGAGCTTGAAGCCCACGCCGCAACCCGACAATTCGTCGAACGGATAGGAACAATCGACCCGCTTGGGATCGAGGACAGCTACGGCACGGGGAATTTCCTCGGCCGGGAGGTGATGGTCGCAGATGATGAAATCCACGCCCTTGCGTTTGGCATAGTCCACTTTCTCTATGGCTTTGATGCCACAGTCCAGGGCGATGATCAGCGTCGCACCCTTGCGTGCGGCGTGGTCGATGCCCTTGGTCGAGATACCGTAACCTTCGGTATAACGATCCGGGATGTAGAACAACAGGTCCTTGTGACCTATCTGGCGCAGAAATTTATAAACCAGCGCGACGGCGGTCGTGCCATCGACGTCGTAGTCGCCGTACACCATGATCTTCTCACGGTTGCGGACGGCCCGCTCCACCCGTTCGACCGCCTTGTCCATATCCTTCATCAGGAACGGGTCGTGCAGGTCCGAAAGCTGGGGGTTGAAAAATTTCTTAGCCTTCTCTAACGTGTCTATGCCTCTCTGTACGAGTAGATTGGCCAGGACCGGGGAGATGCCCGTCGCGGCAGCCATCGCGGCAACCGCCTCCGGATTCCCCTGAGGCTTCACTACCCATCGTTTTTCTATGGGCATATTTGTTATTATTTATATATTTTAACATTCAAATTCTCGCATAAATCTTCGACGAGGCGTCGTTTGACCTCCTCCATCGGAACCGGGCGACCGATCTCCTTTTCGATCGACGTGGCACCCCGGTCCGTAAACCCGCAGGGGTTGATATGGGTGAAATAACGCAAATCGGTTGCCACATTGAGTGCGAAGCCGTGCATGGTCACGTAACGCGACGCCCGCACACCGATCGCGCAGATCTTACGCGCCGGCTGCGCTCCTTCGATCCAGACGCCCGAGGCGCCGGCGATGCGTCCGGCCCGGATGCCGTAACGGGCTACCGTCCGGATGACTGCGCCCTCGAGCGCGTCGATGTAGTCGCGCAGCGAAAGTCCGATGCGCTCCAGGTCGAGGATCGGGTAGCCCACGATCTGTCCCGGCCCGTGGAAGGTGATGTCGCCGCCCCGGTCGATGTGGTAAAATTCGGCGCCGATGCTGCGCAGATACTCTTCGCCGACCAGCAGGTTCTCCGCATGGCCGCTCTTGCCGAGGGTATAGACCGCCGGATGCTCCACCAGGAGCAAATAGCCCGCGCCCTCCGCCGGGGTTCCCTTGGCCCGCAGGAGGGTGTCGAAAAGCCTCTGCTGGTACTCCCAGCAGGCTTTGTAGTCCATTTGTCCGAGGTCCCGGTATTCGACAAACATCGTAAATTACGTTACGACACCTCTCCGTCCGGCTCCGTACGGATACCGTAAATCCGGAAAGCGTCGGTTCAACACTTTCTTTGTCGCAGACCTTTTCCCGCGCGGCGGGAAGACTCAGGCTTTCGCGGAAACCTGTCGCTTCAGACGCACCGAGCCGAGCGCTTCGTCCGCCAGGTACGACGAACGCACCATCGGACCGCTCGCGCAGTAGCTGAAGCCCATGTCGAGCGCCTGCTGCCGGTACCAGTCGAATTTTTCGGGAGTAATGTACGCCGCAACGGGGTGATGCTCCAGAGTGGGACGAAGGTACTGGCCGAGGGTCACGATCTCCACGCCGGCGGCGTGCAGGTCGCGCAAGGTCTGTAAAACTTCTTCATCGCTCTCACCGAGTCCGACCATCAGGCCGCTCTTGGCGACGGCGCCCTTTTCGCTTAAATAGCGCAGCACGTCGAGGCTCGTACGGTAACGGGCCCGCGAACGCACCAGGGGGGTCAGCTGTTCGGTGGTTTCGATGTTGTGCCCGATGATATCGGGCCCGGAGGCGATCACCGTGTCCAGCAGGTCGGGTTTCGCATCCAGATCGGGAATAAGGAGCTCAATTGTGACGTCGGGATTTTCCGCCCGGATCGCGCGGACGCATTCGGCCCAGTGGGCCGCGCCGCCGTCGGGCAGGTCATCGCGTGTAACGGAGGTTACCACCACATGCCGCAATCCCATCAAACGGACGCTTTCGGCGAGTTTGGCGGGTTCTGAAGGATCGGGCGGCAGAGGCCGGCCCGAAAGGGTGGCGCAGAATCGACAGTTGCGCGTACAGATTTCACCCAGTATCATGAAGGTCGCTGTCCTGCGGCTCCAGCATTCGGCTTTGTTCGGGCATAGACCGCTGCTGCAGATCGTGTGCAGGGAGTGGTCCCTGACGATGCGTTGCACGTCCGCGTATTCTGCGGTGCGGTGAAGCCGGATTTTCAGCCATTCCGGTTTTTTCAGGACGTTTACCTTCTCTTCATGCAATTTCGGCATTTTAAGTTCATTATTTTCCCAATTGATGCAAAAATACAAAAAATATCAATCGCTTCTCCTTTCTGTTGCGAAAAAGATGAAAAAAGCCTTTGCAGGCGCAGGGGAGGCGGTCGGTCCGGTGCGAAGGACCAGCCGGGGCCGGATGTCGGAACGGGAGGGAGGAGTATGCGGAGAGCGCATCCGGGACGGCGCCGGGCGG
>ERZ859967.1423-NODE-1423-length-11099-cov-3.143064_pt1 | contig 11099 bp, 5 predicted proteins | sample MGYA00510115_ERZ859967 | MGnify/ENA primary metagenome ERZ859967 (study PRJEB30046, sample SAMN00715171) | human gut metagenome | study: EMG produced TPA metagenomics assembly of the A metagenome-wide association study of gut microbiota in type 2...
TGTCTAGGCTCGGTACAAATCATGGTTTATGCCGGCGGTATTGTTGTGCTCTACGTCTTCTCCATCCTACTGACGAGTGGCGAAGGAGACCGTACTACCGACAAGTTGAAACGTAGCAAACTGTTGGCCGGTCTGGGCGCAACTGTAGGTGGTGCCATCATCGTAGTATTCATTACGTTGAAACATAAATTCCTCGTTACTACCGATCTTGTACCGCTGGAAATCAACATCAAGACTATCGGACACTCTATGCTGAGTAGTGACAAATTCGGTTATCTGCTTCCCTTCGAGGCAGTCAGTATCCTGTTGCTGGCGTGTATCGTAGGTGGGTTGGTGATTGCACGTAAACGCTAAATACAATTGATTATGATTCACATGGAATATTATCTGATAGTTTCGGCTATCATGTTTTTCGCCGGTATCTACGGGTTCTTCACCCGCCGCAACACACTGGCGATACTTATCAGCATCGAGTTGATACTGAATGCTACGGATATCAACTTCGCAGTGTTCAACCGTTTCCTTTTCCCTGACGGAATGGAAGGGTATTTCTTTGCCCTGTTCTCCATTGCTATCTCGGCCGCCGAAACGGCAGTAGCTATCGCGATTATGATCAACATCTACCGCAATATACGAAGTATCCAGGTTAATAAGCTGGACGAATTGAAATGGTAGAATCAGTACAGTATCAATAATAGAATAAAAAAGAAAAGAATATGGAATATACAATCTTCATTCTCCTGCTTCCCCTCCTCTCCTTCCTTGTATTGGGGATTGGCGGCAAATGGATGACGCACCGGACGAGGGGAATCGTCGGACCCGCGGCATTGGCTGTGGTAGCCGTATTGAGCTACGCCACTGCCTGGCAGTATTTCTCCGCTCCGCGTCTGGCGGACGGCACTTTCGCCACACTTATGCCTTATAATGTGACGTGGTTGCCCTTCACTTCAACGCTGAGCATTGACCTGGGTATCCTGCTCGACCCCATTTCTGTGATGATGCTTATCGTCATCTCCACCGTATCGTTGATGGTACATGTCTACTCTTTCGGCTACATGAAGGGTGAGCGCGGATTCCAACGCTATTATGCATTCCTCAGCCTCTTTACCATGTCCATGTTGGGTCTGGTGGTGGCTACCAATATCTTCCAGATGTATCTGTTCTGGGAATTGGTGGGTGTTTCGTCTTACTTGCTCATCGGTTTCTACTATACGAAACCGTCTGCTGTTGCTGCAAGCAAGAAAGCGTTCATCGTTACCCGTTTTGCCGACCTGGGTTTCTTGATCGGTATCCTTATTTACGGTTATTATGCCGGAACTTACACCTTCCATCCCAGTGAAATGGCATTGCTGAAAGGTGGTGCGGCAATGATACCTCTGGCCTTGGGACTGATGTTCATCGGTGGTGCCGGAAAGAGTGCCATGTTCCCATTACACATCTGGCTGCCGGATGCAATGGAAGGCCCGACACCCGTCAGCGCATTGATCCATGCAGCGACCATGGTGGTAGCCGGAGTTTACCTTGTGGCCCGAATGTTCCCGCTGTTCATCGGTTATGCACCCGACGTGCTGCATCTGGTAGCTTACGTTGGAGCGTTCACTGCATTCTATGCTGCTTCGGTAGCTTGTGTGCAAAGTGACATCAAACGTGTGCTGGCATTCTCTACTATCTCACAGATCGGCTTTATGATGGTGGCACTGGGAGTTTGTACTTCTGCTGATCCGCATCATGGCGGTCTGGGCTATATGGCCGGTATGTTCCACCTGTTCACGCACGCTATGTTCAAGGCATTACTCTTCCTCGGCGCAGGTAGCATTATCCATGCGGTACACAGCAATGAAATGTCCGCTATGGGTGGACTGCGCAAGTACATGCCTGTGACGCATATTACGTTCCTGATTGCTTGTCTTGCCATTGCAGGTATTCCTCCATTCTCCGGTTTCTTCTCTAAAGATGAAATACTGACAGCATGCTTCCAGTTCAGTCCTGTAATGGGCTGGATTATGACAGTGATTGCTGCAATGACGGCATTTTATATGTTCCGCCTCTATTACGGCATCTTCTGGGGCAAAGAGAATAAAGAGCTTCATGCTGAACATACTCCCCACGAAAGTCCGTTAACTATGACTTTTCCGCTGATGTTTCTTGCTGTTGTTACTATCGGAGCCGGTTTCATCCCCTTCGGTAAATTCATCTCTTCCAACGGTACGGCTTACGAGATTCATCTCGACTGGGCGGTGGCAGGTACCAGCATTGCTATAGCTGTCATCTCCATCGCAATTGCCACAGCCATGTACGCACGGGCAAAGCAACCCATTGCCAATGCCCTTGCACGTCGTTTCCGCGGATTATGGACAGCTGCCTATCATCGCTTCTATATCGATGAAGTGTACCAGTTCGTAACTCATAAGATAATCTTTGGTTGCATCTCCCGCCCCATCGCTTGGTTCGACCGCCACGTAGTAGATGGTTTCTTCGACTTCCTTGCCTGGAGCGCCAATGCCACCAGTGATGAAATACGCGGTCTGCAAAGCGGACAAATTCAACAGTACACTTACGTATTCCTGTTGGGTACGCTGGCATTGATATTGTTATTGCTGCTATAGTAGAGAAATGTTAATCGTAATTTGTAATTCGTAATTTGTAATTATAAAAATGAACATATTAAGTATTTTTGTTCTCATCCCCCTGTTGATGTTACTTGGTCTCTGGCTGAGTCGCAACATCAAGCAGATACGCACGGTGATGGTGACAGGTGCATCGGCATTAGTGTTGGCCGCCGTAGGCCTAACCATTGCTTATCTGCAAGCGCGTGCTGCCGGAGACACAGCCGAAATGCTCTTCCGCGCGGATGTACCCTGGTATCCGGCACTCAACATACACTACTCCGTGGGAGTAGACGGCATTTCAGTAGCCATGCTGCTGCTCTCTGCCATCATAGTCTTCACCGGTACTTTCGCCTCCTGGCGTCTGCAACCGTTGACGAAAGAATATTTCCTTTGGTTCACCCTGCTCTCTCTGGGTGTGTTCGGCTTCTTCATTTCTACGGACCTGTTCACCATGTTCATGTTCTATGAAGTAGCACTGATTCCGATGTACCTGCTTATCGGTGTATGGGGATCAGGACGTAAGGAATACTCTGCCATGAAACTGACACTGATGTTGATGGGTGGTTCCGCATTCCTGCTTATTGGTATTCTGGGTATCTATTTCGGTTCCGGTGCCACCAGTATGAACCTGCTGGAAATTGCCCAATTGCATAATATTCCTATCGAACAGCAACGCATTTGGTTCCCGCTTACCTTCCTCGGTTTCGGTGTACTCGGTGCATTGTTCCCGTTCCACACATGGAGCCCCGACGGTCACGCTTCGGCGCCTACTGCCGTAAGTATGCTCCATGCAGGTGTACTGATGAAACTTGGTGGTTACGGTTGTTTCCGTATCGCCATGTATCTGATGCCTGAAGCTGCTCAGGAACTCGGCTGGATATTCCTGATACTGACAGGTATCTCCGTTGTCTACGGTGCCTTCTCGGCTTGTGTACAGACAGACTTGAAGTATATTAACGCCTACTCTTCCGTATCTCACTGCGGCCTCGTGCTCTTCGCCATCCTGATGATGAACCAAACGGCTTGTACCGGTGCTGTCCTGCAAATGCTCAGCCACGGATTAATGACTGCCCTGTTCTTTGCCCTCATCGGTATGATCTACGGTCGTACCCACACACGCGACGTACGTGAGCTTTCAGGATTGATGAAAATCATGCCGTTCCTTGCTGTCTGTTATGTCATTGCCGGACTTGCCAATCTCGGACTTCCAGGACTCAGCGGTTTCGTTGCCGAGATGACAATCTTCAACGGTGCTTTCCAGCATGCAGATGTTTTCCACCGCACGTGGACTATCATTGCCTGTACCAGTATCGTGATTACCGCAGTCTATATCCTCCGACTGGTTGGCAAGATACTGTATGGAACTTGCACCAACAAGCACCATCTGGCGCTGACTGATGCTACCTGGGATGAACGCACTGCCGTTATTATTCTCATTGTCTGCGTTGCAGGCCTCGGTCTTGCTCCGTTGTGGATCAGCAATATGATTGGAGACAGCGTGTTGCCCCTGGTGAGTATATTTCAATAATGGTATGCTAATAACTTATAACTAATAACTTATCATTCAATAGATATGGACTATTCCCAATTCCTTATTCTCAAAGAAGAGCTTTCGCTGATAGCTGTCATCGTGATCCTCTTCGTGGCCGACCTCTTCATGAGCCCCGATGCTCACAAGAAGGACGGTAATCCACGACTCAACACCATGTTGCCCGTCGTGCTGCTCACGATACACACGCTGATTACCATCATACCCGGTCCGGCTGCCGATGCTTTCGGTGGTATGTACCATAACGCCCCGATACAAAGCATCGTGAAGTCCATCCTCAGCGTCGGTACGCTGATTGTTTTCCTGATGGCACATGAGTGGCTGAAACGACCGGACACTGTAATCAAGCAAGGCGAATTTTATATGCTGACGCTCTCTACCCTGCTGGGTATGTACTTCATGATTTCCGCAGGACACTTCCTGATGTTCTTCATCGGACTGGAAACAGCAAGTATCCCGATGGCTGCATTGGTTGCTTTCGACAAGTACCGCCACCACTCCGCCGAAGCCGGTGCCAAGTACATCCTCACCGCACTTTTCTCCAGCGGACTGCTGCTTTATGGCATCTCGCTTATTTACGGAACAGTAGGTACTCTCTATTTCGATGATATCCCAGCTCACCTGGACGGCAGCGCCCTGCAAATAATGGCATTTGTCTTTTTCTTCTCCGGCATGGGATTCAAGCTTTCCCTTGTTCCTTTCCACCTCTGGACGGCAGACGTGTACGAAGGTGCCCCGAGTGTAGTAACTGCTTATTTAAGTGTTATTTCTAAAGGATCGGCAGCTTTTGTATTGATGACTATCCTTATCAAGACATTCGCTCCGATGGTGGATCAATGGCAGGAAATTCTTTATTGGGTTATCATAGCTTCTATCACCCTTGCCAACCTTTTCGCCCTGCGTCAGGAAAACCTGAAACGCCTGATGGCATTTTCCAGTATCTCGCAGGCAGGCTACATCATGTTGGGTGTGATTGCCGGAACGCAACAGGGTATGGCATCATTGGTGTATTATGTACTTATTTACATGTTCGCCAACCTCTCTGTATTTGCAGTGATTACGATTATCGCCCTTCGTGCCCAGCGTTTCACGCTCGAAGAATATAACGGATTATACAGTACCAATCCGAAACTGGCATTCCTCATGACGCTTGCTTTGTTTTCATTGGCAGGTATTCCTCCGTTCGCAGGCTTCTTCTCGAAGTTCTTTATCTTCGCAGCAGCTTTCCAGGGCGGTTTCCATCTGCTGGTGTTCATCGCATTGGTGAATACGATTATTTCACTCTATTACTATCTGAAGATTGTGAAGTCCATGTATATCAACAAGAGTGATGAGCCTATCGCCACTTTCCGTAGCGATAACTACACGCGTGCCAGCCTTGTCATCTGTACGCTCGGTATTATTGTATTGAGCCTTGCGAGCGTGGTTTATCAGTCCATCGACAAGTTCTCGTTCGGACTGAATTAGTTACGAGCTACAAAAGCTACGAGCTACAAGTTACGAGTGGTTGCGCTATTACACCGCAAAGCACTTGTAACTCGTAGCTCGTAACTCTTATACCACCGGCAGAATAAACCAGAACGTCGATCCTTTACCCAATTCACTATCCACACCGATAGTGCCTCCCAGTTGCTCTATAATACTTTTACTGATAGAAAGTCCCAGGCCGGTGCCCTGAACAAACGAGTTCAACTTTATAAAGCGGTCGAATATCTTCTCACAGGCTTCCGGGGCAATACCGATACCTGTATCCGATACATATATTCGTAAATGCTTTGCATCCGGTTGGTCATATCCGATACGGATATAGCCGGTTGTAGTGAACTTAATAGCATTATTTACAAAATTAGCAACCACCTGGTGCAAACGATTAGGATCACTCACAATGACGCATGACGGTAAAGTCGGTTCGAATAGAAGCTCAACACCCGGCTTCACACGTAGTTTCATGGAGCGCTGAACATCTCCACACAGAGTATTCACATCCAGATCTCTTATTTTAAAGTCGAAAGTTCCCGCCTCAATCTTCGATAAATCCAGAATATCAGAAATCAGTTGCAGCAGAAGTTCATTATTCTCTTCCACCATCTTTGAATATTCCCGCTTTTCTCCCTGATCTTCCGTCTCCACCAGCAAACTTGAAAAACCTACAATAGCATTCAACGGTGTACGTATCTCATGACTCATATTCGCCAGGAAAGCACTCTTCAAGCGGTCTGCCTCTTCAGCTTTCTCTTTGGCTTCAATCAGCTTTTGTTCTGTTTCCTTCAATTCAGTGATATCGTAGTTAACACCGATCAATTCAATCAGCCCATTCTCTGGATCATAGCGGTTGAGTACCACATTCATACGTACCCAGTTCCACTGGTTCAATGTTCCGGGTTTGAGCACGCGCATTTCACTTTTGAAACTCGTAGCTTCCCCTCGTTTAGCCTTCTCAAAGAAAGCCAATACACGTACCCTGTCTTGCGGATGCATTTTATTATAAATTCCTACCACTTCAACCAATGGCGTATCTTCATCTTCACCCATATTCTTATACCATTGCTTGATGGCATATCCATTACGGGTAAGCAGGTTCAGTTTGGCATAACCTACTTTGGCATATTCAGAAATCAACAGGAAGAAGTTTTCAAAATCACGTATCCGGTTGATGGAACTTATTCGTTCCGTATTGTCTATATTGATAAGTACAAAACCATTGTTATCGCCCTGGTTATCGTATATCTTACTTATTTTCGTATAAAGTTCTATTCCACCTCTTTTCTCCGATTCATAATAATCGCTCACATTGGAGAATTCATAGTCCTGCGAAAAGTCAAGTTCATCTTCCACTTTCACCCTTTCACGGATATCGGACGGCACATTCGGATTCTCAAAGAAGTTCACTCCAATCGTACTTGATTTGTCCTTAACCCCAAATATCTCCATATCTTTATTATTAAGATCTATCAGTATCCCATCCTTATTATAAATCTCCACACCGACAGGAATATTGGAAAAGAGATTTCGCAATAGTTTCTCGCTGTGATCCAAAGCCATATACGTACGACGCATCTCAGTGACATCCATATAGAGACAAACCAATTCATCCGGTTCGGGAGAATAAATAATACAATGACAAGTCCTCTTTGACTCTTCAAAATATTCATCCAGTTCCCTGTACAGACCATGCTTATGTATATCTGCAAGAATCCTAAGCTTGGTTGACAGTTTGTCTGAAGAATAGATTTCTGAAGCAAAACGCCCTTTATATCTCTCTAAAGGCGAACCGCACAAATCGGCACTGAACTGATTAGCATCTGTGATAAGATAGTCATAAGGTTCACCTTCTTCATCACAAAGAATGGAAAGGCGTACATAACCCATAGGCATATACTTATAGAGATTACTCAGGAAATTACGTTCACGGTCGGCCTCATCTCTGGCAAGACGCAAGCTGATACAAATATTAATGATATCAGCTAAAGAGGAGAACCATTGATAGTCTTCATTCGTCCATTTATAGTACCTATCTACCAAGTCAATACCGATATATCCCCACACCCGTTCGGTATTCCGGAGCGGAACCACCATGAGTGACTTTATATTCTGCATAGCAAGTATCTCAGACTCCTGACGTGCCACCCGTGGCAAATCCGATAAAGTATTCAATAGGATGGGTTTGCCTGCCAACATTTGTTTAAGCCACCACTCCATGCCATTAGTAGGAATTTGTTGCAGCATGTCTATTTCCGGACTAACTCCTTCAGCCACTACCTCGTAGGTACAAGTTTGTGTGCGATATTCAGCATCGTATTCCACTATATAGACACGTCCGCCATGAAAGAGTTCGAGGACATCCTTCAATACTCCCGAAATCACCTCACTCAGGCTTTTATCTTTCAGAAAATTACGTAAGGACTGGGACACTGAATGCTGTCGGAACAGCAATTCATTAAACTGTTTCAGAATATCACCGGATTGTGCGTCTGCAGGGGTATTGACCAGTTGAAGGATACCAAATGCTTTTGGATGCCCATCTTCTGTCAGCCACTTTTCACCCAGACGGGAACAAACCCACACAATGCCTTGTGAAGAGTAAATAGGAAAAGTTTGCTCATATACCTCGATTTCTTCTATCGAAAGGAATTCACGTGTGATACGGCAACGGTAATCTTCACGAATCAGTTGACCGAACTGGCGAAAAGTCAGAGTGTCTCCCTCCAAGCCTAACAAATTACAAACATATTCGGAACAAAGATATTCCCCCGTAGCGAAGTCTGCTTCCCACCAGCCTATTTGTCCAACAGATGAAAGGAGCTGAAAACGTTTTGCCTCATGTGATTGGTTGCCACTCATACGATTGTGCTTTTAATATTCGTAAATAGTGCAAAGATAATGCTTACTTATTAATTTCCACTCTATTCATATCAACAAAAAAAAGAAAGTTTGGGTTCGTTAATGTAGTAAGTCAGAAGAGTTTATCAACCACTTTTTTCAACAATTCAGCTTGTCATTTAATTGTAACCTAATTGAGAATCAATTGTATGACATGTGTATTACGGTTGTAATTTCGTTGCCGCATCTTTGCACCGGAAACAAGAAACGATAAAAGATGAGCATGAAACTGGATTTAGGAAAAGTATCTTTCTTCATTTTATTATTGGTGCTTTCCACCATGACCGCCATGGCTGGAAACATCAAAGGAACCGTCCTCGACAAACAGACGAAAGAGCCACTGACCGGAGCTACCATACAGATAACCGGGACAGCGCAGGGTGTGGTAGCCGATATTGACGGCAATTATACACTGAATGTAAATGACGGTACATATACCATAACCGTGAGATATATAGGATACAAAGACATCCTGCTCAACAACATAAAAGTCAAGGCCGAAACTTTGCTGAACTTTGAGATGGAAAGTGATGCACAAGCATTAGGCGAAGTCTCCGTAGTGGCCAAAAAGAATCTGGAAAGTGAACGAGCCCTGCAGATGGAACGGCAGAAAGCCACCCTTGCAATTGAAAATCTCGGTGCCAAAGAAATGAGTATCAAAGGAATCAGCAATGTGGAAGAAGGTGTAAAAAAGATAACCGGTATCTCCATCGCCAGTGCCGGACAGTTGATTGTGCGCGGTCTGGGCGACCGGTACAGCACCACCACTCTGAACGGACTTCCCATCGCCTCTCCTAATCCGGACAATAAACTAATCCCTCTGGATATCTTCCCTGCATCTACCGTACAGAATATTACCGTGAGCAAAGTATATGACGCCAGTGCATTCGCCGACTACTCGGGGGCACACATCGACATCAGTACCAAAGAGAATGTAGGCAGTGATTTTCTGTCCATCAGCTTCAATGCAGGTGGCAAGTTCAATACGCTAGGCAAAGATTTCTACCGGATGGACCGCAACGGCTCTCTGTTCAAGACTCCTTCTCTGGATCAGAAACTGATAGACATGTCATTAACAGACTTTGAAGAGTATGCACGCCACAACCGCCTCTTTAACACCAGTTTTCAGGTTAGTAGAAAGACTGCCCTACCCGAATTCGGCGGAAATATCGGCTTCGGCAAACGTTTCACTCTGGGTGGAAATGAAGTCAGCGTTCTGGGCTCCATAGGAGTAAGCAACGACCTGCAAACCATGGACAATGCCTCCATACGTACCTTAGAAGCTACAGGAAATACCCTGAATGAATTTAACTACGACAGCTACAGCAACGAGTTAAAGATTGCCGCACTGGGTAATCTCGGCTACAGTTTCCGCACTTCCGATCACATCGGATATACCTTCTTCTACGCCCGCAATGCCATCGACACTTATATGAGGCGCGAAGGTGTGGACTACGAAGACCACCATCTGATAGGCAGCAACAACGTGACACACATCTACAGTCTGCAAAACCATCAAGTAAACGGCAAGCACTACTTCGGCAAACAGTGGGACCTCAACTGGAGCGGCTCGTACAGCAAGACCTCCAGCGACGAACCCGACCGCCGCCAAGTAATGTTCATCCGTGAAGATGACCAGATAAAACTCTTCAAACTGAACCGCCAAGAAACCATGCGTTACTTTGGCTCACTGAATGAAGATGAATGGGTGGGCGACCTCACCGCCAGCTACCGCTTTGGCGACAACAACAAGTTGCAGGCCGGTTTCACCTATAAAGACAAGAATCGTGACTATATGGGTACACGCTTCTACTACAACCTGAACAAACTGAACCCTACCATCACCGACATCTACGATACCGACTCCTTCCTCAACATGGAAAATGTAGAAAACGGTTCCATCACCATAGACCGGAAGAAGCAGCCCAAAGACAGCTATACAGCCGGTAACAGCATTTATGCAGGATACATTGCCACTGAATACTACCCCGTAGCCCCGTTATTGGTGAACCTGGGAGTACGCTACGAAATCAGCAAGCAATGGGTAGACTACTATACCGATGGCGGAAAAGCCGAACGCAGTGAACTGAACAAAAACGACCTTTTCCCCTCACTGAACATGAAATACCAGATGAACGAAAAGAACAGTCTGCGCTTTGCCTTCTCACGCACAGTGACGCGTCCTTCGTTTATCGAAATGGCCCCCTTCCTCTATCAGGAATCCTACGGTTCGGCACAGATACGCGGTAACGCTGATTTGCAAAACGGCTACAACTATAACATCGATCTGCGCTACGAACTCTTTGAAAAGAATGGGGATATGCTCTCCATCACCGCCTACTACAAGCACCTGAAAGCACCGATAGAGCGTGTACAGACTCTGTCAGGTGGTTCCGCCGTGCATTCTTTCCGCAATGCGGACAACGGTATGGCAACGGGGGTGGAGATAGAATTCCGCAAAGAGATAGTGAAAGACCTGCGTTTCGGCGTGAACGGCTCGTATATGTACACTAACGTGAAACTGCCCGAAGGCGGTGCCTACACCAACAAGGAACGTTCGC
>ERZ859967.1428-NODE-1428-length-11064-cov-2.499773_pt1 | contig 11064 bp, 8 predicted proteins | sample MGYA00510115_ERZ859967 | MGnify/ENA primary metagenome ERZ859967 (study PRJEB30046, sample SAMN00715171) | human gut metagenome | study: EMG produced TPA metagenomics assembly of the A metagenome-wide association study of gut microbiota in type 2...
TTCAGAAAGCAATGCTGTTTTCTCATCCAAAGTAGTCAGTAACTCCGGACGATAGTCCGTCTTCATCACTTTACGGGGATGAACAGGAGAAGCAATCAATGCCGAACGCATTCCACGAGCAGCCGCCACCTCTTTCACCTGTTCGATCAGGAAACGGTGTCCGGCATGTACTCCATCAAAGAATCCGATGGTAGCTACACAAAGTTCGGGCAATATATCCGGTATATCACTAATAATCTGCATCAGTAAGCTATCTCTTCAAGTTAAAAATAGAACTCCAATCTTCACCAGCCTGCGGTGTATAGGTAGAAATACCTAATTTCTGTGCCGCCTGACAGTTTGCTTCGGAATCATCTATAAAAAAAGTCTCTTTCGGGTCGATATTGGCATCAGCAAGCACCGTCTCGAATATCTCCGCATCGGGCTTCACCATCCTCATTTCAAATGAGAGATATATTTTTTCAAAATAATCTTCCACCCGGAAGCCCCGATAAGGAAAGGCATGCTCGCAAGACCACCTCCAATGTATCTCATTGGTATTGCTCAGAAGATAAACGACATATTTTTCACGAAGTTTCAGCAATAAATCAAGTTTGTGTGTTGGTATATCTACCAGAAAACTATTCCAGGCGGCATCAATTTGTTTGTCACTAACTACTTTACCTATCATTTCGCGAACGCCATTACGAAATTCTGCGGGAGTAATCAAGCCTTTCTCCTGCTGCATCAGGATTCCGTCCTGATTTGAGATGTCCAATAGTTCCTCCACGTTACGGAGCCCTAATTTCTGGAAGTTCTCGATACAACGTTGACGGTCGAGATTGATAAGTACACCGCCTAAATCAATAAGAAGGTTTTTAATTCCTTTACTTTTCATTTCTTTTTCTTTTGTGAATAATACGCTGAACAAGGCGAACAAGTTCTCCAACCCATAACACCATGGACGAAACGCCTATAATTAGAAGCCATGTCTGCCAGTCGAGTGGTTCCGTGCGGAATACAGCACCACCGAACTGTACAATAAGGAATTGTCCGACAAGAATGGCAAGCACAATTAATTCCATGCCATACGATTTGGAAAGTCCTTTGAATGCCGAGTCGGTAGTGCCGAACACACGTGCATTAAACAGGTTCCAGAATTGTAACATGACAAAGAAGGTGAAGAAAATAGTGAGGTTGTGTACATCCATACCTTTTGCACTGTGGTCGAAATAATAAATCATTCCGAGCAGTACGATGAGGAAGATGGAGCCTACACCTAATATATTAGACCGCATTGCCTTACTGATAATAAAATCAGTGCTTCGACGGGGTTTCTCAAGCATCACGGTTTCGCTGGGTGGAATGGAAGCAAGTGCCAAAGCGGCAAAAGTGTCCATAATCAGGTTCACCCATAACATTTGTGTTACAGTCAGCGGAAGTTCCGTACCGATCACAGAACCTAACAAGACAATGAGCAGTGCTACGAAGTTGATCGTCAGCTGGAAAACAATGAAACGCTGGATATTCTTATACAGGGAGCGTCCCCACATAACGGCAGTTCCGATACTGTTGAAGGAGTCGTCGAGCAGGGTAATATCGCTGGCCTCTTTGGCAACAGAAGTACCTGTACCCATTGACAAACCTACTTGGGCATGATTCAAAGCCGGGGCGTCGTTGGTTCCGTCTCCGGTTACGGCTACGACTGCTCCTTTTTGCTGAAGCAGCTGCACCAGGCGTTGCTTGTCAGTCGGGCGGGCGCGGGACATGATTTTTAAATCCATCACTCTATCCAATGCTTCTTCATCGCTCAATTCAGCAAATGCAACACCAGTGATTCGATTTCGTTCGGTATCTGTTTCGGGGTTCCAAAGACCTATCTGACGTGCGATTTCCGTTGCAGTTCCCGGAGTATCACCGGTCACGATCTTGATGCCGATACCTGCGGACTGGCATTTAGCAACCGCAGCAGGTACGTCCGGACGAATCGGGTCGGAGATGGCAACTACTCCCAAGAAATTCAGGTCGTTGGCTGAAACCAGTTCCGTACAATCGTTTGGCTCATTTTCTCCGACAATCTTGAATGCAAATCCAAGTGTACGCATAGCCATATTCTGATAGCCCAACAGTTGTGCTTCTACTGTGGAGCGATATTCTACGGCGTCCACTCGTCGTCCGTCCAGGACTACTTCTTTACACTTGCCCAAAACAATTTCCGGGGCTCCTTTTATATAAAGTATTTTTTTTCCGATCAGTGGCGACTCAACAAGGGTTGCCATGAATTTCCGTTCGGTAGAGAAAGTGAGTTGGTCGAGGATATGTGCTTTCTCGCGAAGTTCCAGATAATTTCTTCCCTGCTTGTTAAGCCAAAGCAATAAAGCTACTTCGGTGGGATTTCCTACTCCTTTCGGCTTCTCACCGGTCGTTGACTCTTCGAGGAAAGCGGTTGAGTTAGCGCTTATTCCTTCTGCAATGAGTGTGCTGATATCATCATTGGACAAAACACTGCCATTTTTGATGCCGTAAAAATTAGGCTCGTGCACTTGCATTAGGTTTTGAGTCAGTGTACCGGTTTTATCCGTACAAATCACAGTGATGGCTCCCATTGTTTCGCAGGCGTGCATTTTCCGCACCAGGTTGTTGGTAGAAAGCATGCGGCGCATATTCAATGCCAGACTAAGCGTAACACTCATTGGCAATCCTTCAGGCACAGCTACCACAATCAGCGTAACTGCCATCATAAAATATTTCAGTGTCCGTTCGAAAACAGGAAGCCACTCGTGCCATCCGTTCAGTGAACCGAAATCAAAGAATAATAATACGTCTTTGACAAAGAAAATAAGGAAAGCGAGACCGGCCACCGTAAAACCAATCTTTCCGATGAGGTTTGCGAGTTTGGTTAACTGTATGTTCAGCGGAGTAGGTTCGAGGTTGTCCTCCGTGCTCTGTCGGGCTACTTTCCCGATTTCAGTAGCATCTCCCACATGCAGAACGCGCATGGTGCCGTGACCGTCTACCACTGTCGTTCCACGCATCACCAGATTGGAAGCATAAGTTGCCTCCTCATCAAAGTCAGCTTCTACAGTTGTTTTATTAATAACGGGTTCGCCTGTCAGATTAGATTCGTTTACTTGCAAAGAGATGGCTTCCAGCAGTTCTCCGTCGGCAGGAATTTCTTCACCGGTTTCCAGAATTACAATATCACCTACCACTATGTCTTTGCGGGGAATTTCTTGTACACGTCCGTTTCGGATCACTTTTACTAATGTTTCTTCATTGACTGCATTCAGCAGATCAAACTTTTTGCTGGCATCATACTCGAAAAAGAAACCGATTCCGGTGGCCAGTAAGATAGCTGCTATAATTCCGATTGTTTCAGCGTATTCGTTCTCGATGATGGAAATGATTAACGAGAAAACGGCTGCTACTAACAGTACGCGTACAACCGGGTCTTCAAATTTTTCCAGATAAAGTTTCCAGAGGGAAGGACGCTTGGGAGGTGTTAACAGGTTAATACCATTTTTCTCCCTGCTTTGTAGGACTTCGTCATCCGTAAGTCCTAAATGATAATAGTCATTTTTATTTGTACTCATGCAGATACATGCGTTTAGTTTGAACCGCAAAAATACAACATAAAATTGTGATAAATTGTTTAATTAAAACTTTTTATGAAGTCGAATTTGTTATCGTGGTTTACCACATGTGCGATAAGGAATTGTAAACCAGAATGTAGAACCTTCACCTTCTACGGAATCTGCACCGATCTGACCGCCTAGTTTGGCGACAATGGTTTGAGAAATAGAAAGTCCCAGGCCGGCTCCTTTCTTATCTTTGTTCAGTTTCACAAAGCGCTCGAAGACATCCGGTAGTTTTTCTGCCGGAATTCCGGCTCCGGTATCTTTTACATAAAAGTAAAGTTCAGTATCTCTTGCCTCATATCCGATGCGGATACTACCTTCATGGGTGAATTTAATGGCGTTGCCAGCAAAGTTGGAAAGCACCTGTGCCACCCGGTTGCGATCCGTTTGGATCATGCATGATGAACGAGACGGTTCTGCTATAATTTGTATATTTTCTCCGGCTTCATTGACTCTCATCTGGAAAAGTTGTTGTAAATCTGAAAGCAATAGATTGACGTCCACCGTTGTCTGTACAAATTCCAAGGTTCCGGCTTCGATTTTAGACATATCCAGAATGTCGTTGACCAACTGCATCAGAAGATCAGCATTCATTTTTATGATTTCCTGGTATTGAGCCTTCTCCTCTTCGGTACTTGCGCTGCCTAACACTTCTGCAAATCCGGTAATAGCGTTGAGAGGAGTACGGATCTCATGGCTCATATTAGCTAAAAAGGCAGATTTTGAAATATCCGCTTTTTCAGCTTTTTCTTTGGCTAGTCTCAATTCATTTTCGGCCTGTTTCCGTCGGGTGACGTCATGTACGGTGATAACCATATTCTCTTCTTCATTGAGAAGGAAGTAGGAGCCGGATATTACTGCGTCACATTCCACAGTCGTATTATCCGATGTGACTACGGATAAAGTTGCTTCGAGATCCGTGAAGTTCCGTCTCTGTTCGAAGGCCTGACGTATGGCAGTACGTATCGGACAGGACCCGCAGAAACTATGTGTGCCGCAGCCTCCTTCGGCAGCCAATGCGTTACGGCATTGCAGCAGGTCGCCCACTCTTTTTTCTTCTGTTCCTTTTCTGGTTCCGGTTTTTTGGTAATAGTTGGTCTTCAGTACTTTAAAATCGTTATCTATTAGCAGAATAAAAGCATGTACATTCTTTAAAACGGCACCGGCGATATGGCTGGTACGTTCCAACTTTCTGGATTCACGGAACAATCGTTGTTGCATCCGTAGGCATTTCCTGCGTTCCCATAAAAAACTGATTAGTAGGACTGCGCATAAAACTATTAAAGTTGACAATAGTGCTATAAGCATAGTATAATATTGTTGTTTTAGCTTGATAATATGACTACAAAGATAGCTTTTTTCTTTAGTTTGGAAAATAGTGTTGAACAAATATCCAGCTATTTGTGTTATATTATTCAGAAAACCATTTAAAAATACGAACGTTATGAAAAAGTACATTTGCACGGTCTGTGAATATATTTACGACCCCGAACAAGGAGATCCGGAAAGCGGAATTGAACCAGGAACAGCCTTTGAAGACATTCCAGATGATTGGACTTGTCCGTTATGCGGAGTCGGCAAAGAAGATTTTGAACCGTACGAAGGATAAAACCAAGAGAGAGAGAATTATTTAAGAGGAGAATGGCCGGGTGTATAGATATATGCCCGGTCTTTTTTGTTTTTCTGGAGGATGATTTAAATTAAAAAGGAGAATCAGTAATGCTATGATAGACTGATTCTCCTTTTTTAGGATTCAATTTTGCTCTATCAAGAAGCTTTTTTCTCTTTTACATCACTACTAGCTTCTACTACATTCACCACATAGTCACCTAGCTTTTCACATTCGGCAATAATATCCATGTAATAAACCCCCATCTGATAATCATATTCTTTGTTGTTTACGTCCAGAATGTTCTGATTCTTCAGTTGGTTACGGTAGTTATTAATTTCATTCTCGATGTTGAAGGACTTGTTGATATCGATGCTCTGATGTTCCGGCTTTTCTACTACCACAATCATTTGAGCAAGTGCATCGTTCGTCAGTTTCATCATGAAATGAATATGCTCATATTGTTTCTCGGTAAAATCTTGGTTGGTCTGACGTTTCCGGTTGATGGTACGTGCCAGGTTATAACAGCTGTCGCCGATACTTTCAATTTCCGTCACTTCACGCAACATGGCACGTATCTGTAGTTTACTTTCAGAACTTAACCGACCTTCAGATACTTGATTCAGGTAGTTGGCTATTTCAAGTTCCATGTTGTCGCTGATATTCTCATACTTCTCGATCCGGCTGAACAGCTTGTTGAAATCGTCATCCTTTTCTGTGTGTAGCAAATCCTGCACCATGCCGAACATCCGGTGTGTACGTTCTGCAAAAAGATGGATTTCTTTGCGTGCCTGAAGGATAGAAAGTTCAGCGGTAGAAAGCATACCACCGGTGATAAACCGCAAACGGGGCTCTTCGTCTTCTTCTTTGGGGTGGATAAGAGCACATACGGTACGTTCAATCAGTTTAACCGCCCATATCAGAATACATACATTACAGATATTGAAGATTGAGTGGAAAGCAGATAACTTGTAGGAGATGGCAACTTCCGGATTGTTACTTTGGAAAAAGGTATCTACTACCCAGTTTACCAGTTCCATGAAAGGATGGAAGACAATCAAGACCCAGATAACACCGAACACGTTAAAAACAAAATGGGCCAATGCTGCCCGCTTAGCCTGTGTATTGGCTGTAAGTGCGGCAAGATTGGCCGTGATAGTGGTTCCGATGTTTTCTCCCAAAACAAGTGCTGCTCCCAGTTCCAGACTGATCCAGCCGTTGGCGCACATAATTAATGTGATTGCCATCGTGGCGGCTGAGGCCTGTACGATCATAGTCAGTATGGTACCGATGAATAAGAACAGGAGGATAGAGAAGAATCCCATGTCCGTGTAGTTCTGTACGAAGGCAAGCATTTCCGGGTTGGCATTCAGGTCGGGCGCGTTTGCTTTCAGATAAGAAAGCCCCATGAAAAGGAAAGAAAAACCGAAAATGAATTCACCGATGGACTTGCGGTTGCTTTTGCCGGAGAAGATGAGCGGAAGGGCGATGGCCAGAAGTGGAAGAGCGAAAGCGGCCATATCAACCTTAAATCCGAAAATTGAAATGATCCAGGCAGTCACGGTAGTACCGATATTAGCACCCATAATGACGCTGATGGATTCGGCAAGTGTGAGCAATCCGGCGTTTACGAAACTTACGACCATCACTGTCGTTGCTGAAGAAGACTGGATAAGAGCTGTTATCAACACTCCTGTTAAAACTCCCGTTACCCGATTGGTAGTCATTGCCGTTAGAATACTTCGCAATCTGTCACCCGCGACCTTTTGTAAGCCCTCGCTCATAATCTTCATTCCGTAAAGGAAGAGTCCTAATGAGCCTATGAGCTTTAAAAAATCATAAAAAGAATATTCCATCTATAATATTTTTAATGGTTATTTGTTCTCTATCTGATTATAAGTATATTAGTCCCAAATTATTCACCTTTTAACGAACTCGATGAAACAGATGTTACAAATATGTTGCAAAAATAACAATATTTCCAAAGAATTCCCTATCGGAAGCTCACTTTTGGATATTTATTACGGTTTTAATCTTAATTTTCCTTATCAAGTAGTAAGTGCCAAGGTCAATAATCGCTCCGAAGGACTTAACTTCAGAGTTTATAATAATAAGGATGTAGAGTTTTTGGATGTGAGAGATCAGTCCGGTATGCGTACGTATGTCCGTTCGCTTTGTTTTGTCTTGTTTAAGGCTGTCACGGAACTGTTTCCCGACGGAAAATTGTTTGTAGAACATCCTGTTTCAAAAGGCTATTTCTGCAATTTGCGGATTGGACGTCCCATCGAACTGGAAGATGTGACACGCATCAAGCAACGGATGCAGGAGATTATCGCGGAGAATATTTCCTATCATCGCATCGAATGTCATACGGCTGAAGCTGTGCGTGTTTTCAGTGAACGGGGAATGAATGATAAAGTGAGATTGCTGGAAACTTCCGGCTCGCTCTATACCTATTATTATACATTGGGTGATACCATTGATTATTATTATGGAAACCTGCTGCCCAGTACCGGATATCTTAAATTATTCGATATCGTGAAATATTACGATGGATTGCTTCTCCGGATTCCGAGCCGGGAAAACCCGAATGTGCTTGAAGATGTGGTGAAGCAGGAAAAAATGCTGGATGTCTTTAAAGAATATCTGAACTGGAGTTATATCATGGGGCTTAACAATGCCGGAGATTTTAACCTGGCCTGTGAAGAGGGGCATGCAACCGATCTGATAAATGTTGCAGAAGCACTGCAGGAAAAGAAAATAGCCCAGATAGCCGATACCATATTCCATCGTGGTGAAAACGGTAACCGGGTAAAACTGGTATTGATTGCCGGACCATCTTCTTCGGGAAAGACAACTTTCAGCAAACGGCTTTCTATCCAGCTAATGACCAATGGACTGAAACCATTCCCGATCTCTTTAGATAATTACTTTGTGGATCGTGAAGAGACTCCTCTGGATGAAAACGGAAATTATGATTATGAATCACTGTATGCACTTGATTTGGAATTGTTCAACCAACAGTTGCAGGCACTCTTGCGCGGTGAAGAGGTCGAACTGCCTCGTTTTAATTTCTCTCTTGGCAAGAAGGAGTATAAAGGCGATAAACTGAAAATAGAAGATAATACGATTCTGATTCTGGAAGGTATTCATGCCCTGAACCCGGAACTGACACCACATATACCGGCTGAACGGAAATTCAAGATTTATGTTTCAGCATTAACCACCATCTCTTTGGATGACCATAACTGGATTCCGACAACTGATAACCGTCTGTTGCGGCGTATTATCCGTGACTTCAATTATCGGGGATATTCGGCACGTGAAACGATATCACGCTGGCCGAGTGTACGTGCCGGTGAAGATAAATGGATTTTTCCCTATCAGGAGAATGCCGACGTAATGTTTAATTCAGCGTTGCTTTTTGAGTTTGCAGTACTCCGTTTGCATGCCGAACCTATTCTGATGGGTGTCCCGCGCAACTGTCCTGAATATTGCGAAGCATACCGATTACTTAAGTTTATCAAATATTTTGTTCCTGTACAGGATAAGGAGATTCCGCCTACGTCCTTACTGCGCGAATTTTTGGGAGGTAGTAGCTTTAAATATTAAGTAGAAAAATTAGGATATATTCGTTATTTGTACTTTCTTTGCAAAAAATATGAATTACCTTTTGTTGTAGTAAGGCAAGAGAACACAAAATAAACAATATTTGAATAGGATTCTTTAGGGGAGAATACTGTATAATGACTGTTATACTAAACTATAATATTGAACCTTTGGTTACTTTTGCTGTTATAAAAGGACTACATGCAACAAAAAAAATGTGAATATGATTTTTTATAATAGTCTTTTAGCAAAGTGGTTCTTGGGAAAAGGAAAGAAACACTATTTTATGTTAGGCTGGTTTTTCTTTACCCGGTATAAATATCTGGAAGTTTGGGAAGATATGGAGTTACGGATACATGCAAAGCAATATTGGGAATGCTTTTCTCTGACTCTGATACCAGCGTTGATTTTGTCATTACTGTTTTCATGGTGGTGTATGATACTACCATTCATAACTTATGACCTCCTTTATTGGTTTGAAAAGATCATCTACCACCATTCAATATTTAATTGGGAGGCGATAAAGCATAGTGGCGATACGCTTTATCTCCGAAAGAGAAAAGCGTATGCCTGGAAGAAAGGTTACGGGAAAAAAGAGTTGCCCGTATCCAGATGGAATGATTGATTCTTTATTTCAAATGCTTCTTTATCCAAAGCAGATGTCCATATTCTGTATCGTTGGAGGTCCAATGCTCATTAATAGGAGTAATCAGGGCTTCTTTCGGACAGTTTAGTACATTGTATACTATATAGCTGGTAGTCGGAGGACATACATCGTCATTGAATCCCCATGTTATATAGGTGTCAGCTTTTATCAATTTAGCAAAGTTCACTACATCATAATAGGCCATTGTCTTTATTTTTTCGGGGGTATCCATATCTACCGAATTTCTAAAGAAATGAGGATAGCCACCGGCACGTCCGGCTTTATAGCCTGCCATATCGCTTAATACAGGATGATTGGCGACACAAGCTGTCACCCGTTCATCCAGTCCGGCAGCGATTAATGCCAGGGCGCCTCCCTGACTACCTCCTTGTGCGATTACATTTTTGCCATCCCATTCCGGCAGGGAAGTTAGAAAGTCGATACCGCGTACACAGGCCAGATATACCCGTTTCATATAATAATTATCACGACTGTCGAGCCCATTGGTCAGATAGCCGTTTTCTCTGCCATTGAAAGCGTTGCTGATTTCTTTAAATTCTTCATCAGTCATTTCCGGATTCAGGCCGTGTATCTCGAATTCAAAACGGATGCATCCTTGCTCCGCATAATATTTATGGCGTAGAGGCTCTTTGATGGTTTTGATACCTGCTCCCGGAGGGCACAAGACAACCGGAAACTTTCCTTCTTTTTTCGGATAGAATAAATATCCGTAGACGCATTGCCCACGTTTGTTCAGTTGCAATTTTACGAGATAACAGTCTATTTTATCAGTGGAATATTTTTCGAAATGTTCTTTGGTATACGTTAGGGGAAATTCCTTTTGTTCCGCTTTAGCCTTTTCCCAAAATTCCTTGAAATCGGAAGGCATGGTGGTATACGGACGAAGTTTTTCCGGTGAAAATCCTACTTTGATATGATGTGAATAGGTCTTTCCATCTACGGTTGCTTTCAGGCGACAGTCGCGGAATCCCGGCTCTTTCATTGTGCCCACAGGAATCACTCCCCTGCCATTCTTTAAAGTTACACTTCCTTTGGTATCGGCAACAGGCATCATATCACCACCTATTTCATAAGTGACGGTTACGTTATCTCTGGGGATACCGTATTTATAGAATTGTACCTCCACAGTTGCTTTTTCTCCTGTTTTATAAAGCCAGTCGGCATGATTGGGTACGGTGACCCAAAGCACATCGCTTTTATAAGGATAGTTTTCAGCTACGGCGGATAGCAAGGTAAGTGACAATAGCCATACAGATAAAAGTAGTCTCTTCATGGTGTTATTCATTGTTTTATCTTAAAGCTTCCACCTCTTCCGGTGTCAAAGGAATCTTCTTACCTAATCGGCGGGCGCCGGTTTCTGTAATTAGATAATCTTCCTCATTGCGGATACCACCGAAGTCCTTATAAGTTTCCACTACATCATAATTGATGAAATCGGTAAATTTCTTTTCTCCTTTCCACATGTCAATCAGTTCCGGAATAAAATAAATACCTGGTTCTACCGTGTGTACAAATCCCGGTTCCAACGGAATGGCGAGACGTTGCGATTTGCGACCGAACTG
>ERZ859967.1439-NODE-1439-length-11003-cov-1.763427_pt1 | contig 11003 bp, 6 predicted proteins | sample MGYA00510115_ERZ859967 | MGnify/ENA primary metagenome ERZ859967 (study PRJEB30046, sample SAMN00715171) | human gut metagenome | study: EMG produced TPA metagenomics assembly of the A metagenome-wide association study of gut microbiota in type 2...
CAGCAGGGTTCTTGCTATATTAGTATTGGTTATTGTTACATGTATATCTCTTAGTGTAACAAAGCTGCTTAAGCAGTTTTTTGCAGAGAATATGAATAAGATAGAAGAAGCTGCAGTTATACTGAAAGAGAATAACGAGAAGATGGTTGCTGTAGCTGATAATATAACCAGACATTTCGGACAGGCTATGGATATGCTTGATGAGTTAGAAAAGAGCATAGATATAAACCACAATTCAATGAAAGATATGGCAGAAAGCACAGAAAGCACAGCAGAAGCCATACAAAGACAGGCCACTATGTGTGCAGAGATTCAGGAAAACACTGATATTGCTGAAAAAGAGATAAGCGAGATGGTTGAGGCCTCACACAGAACAGATGAGACTGTTAATGATAGTAAGGCTATAGTAGTTGAACTTAAGGAACAGGCACAGAATGTACATGATGCAAGCAATATAATCGTAGATGTGATTAACAGTCTTACAGAAAAGGTTGATGATGTACAGGGATTTATTGGTTCTATTGTAGAGATTTCAAGCCAGACTAACCTTCTTGCATTAAATGCTTCAATAGAAGCAGCAAGAGCAGGAGAAGCCGGAAAGGGCTTTGCAGTAGTAGCAGAAGAGATAAGACAGCTCTCAGAACAGACTAAGAATGCATCTTCAAGCATAACAGATATAATCAATAATCTTTATGAAGATACGAAGAAAGCTAATGAGAGCATAAAAGCGTCAGTTGAGTCAGTTAATAAGCAGAATGAACTTATTGATAATACAAGAGTGACTTTTGAGGACGTAGGAAAAACAGTTGACAATCTTATGAACAATATAGATTCTGCTGAGCAGAGCATTAACAAGATACTGGATTCAACTTCTGTTATTTCTGATAATATTTCACATTTATCAGCAACAGGAGAAGAGGTAGCAGCTGCTTCAACTGAAGGCCTAAGAGTATCTGACACAACAGTTGAAAGCATGAAGAACTGTAAGAATATATTACATAACATATATCTTCTTGCAGAGGATTTAAAACGTTCGACAGAGGCATAAAATATAATAAAATGTATAATTATACATTGACTTATTTATAAATAATCTATACAATTAATAGTCATACAGGTTGTATAACTACAACTATAGAAAATGGAGGTTGTAATATGTATTCATTTGATGAAGTATTGAACTATGATCCAGAATTAGCTAAAGCTATGGATGATGAATTAGCAAGACAGAGAAGCCATATTGAACTTATAGCTTCTGAGAATCTTGTAAGTAAAGCTGTTATGGCAGCTATGGGAAGCCCTCTTACTAACAAGTATGCAGAAGGATATCCTGGAAAGAGATATTACGGTGGTTGTGAGTATGTCGATGTTGTTGAGACACTTGCAATTGAAAGAGCAAAGAAGCTTTTTGGCTGTGAATATGCAAATGTACAGCCACATTCAGGAGCACAGGCTAACTTAGCTGTATTCTTCGCACTTGTTAATCCTGGAGATACAGTTATGGGTATGAGCCTTGACTGTGGTGGACATTTATCACACGGTTCACCAGTTAATATTTCTGGAAAATACTTTAACATCGTTCCTTATGGTGTTACAGCAGACGGATTTATTGATTATGATGAAGTATTAAGAATTGCCAAGGAATGTAAGCCTAAGATGATCATTGCAGGCGCCAGCGCTTATGCAAGAACCATTGATTTTAAGAAATTCAGAGAAGTAGCGGATGAAGTAGGTGCTGTATTGATGGTAGACATGGCGCATATTGCAGGTCTGGTAGCCGCAGGTCTTCATCCAAGCCCAATCCCTTATGCAGATGTTGTTACCACAACAACGCATAAGACACTGAGAGGACCAAGAGGCGGCATGATCCTTGCAAATAAGGAAGCTGCTGAGAAGTATAACTTCAATAAAGCAATTTTCCCTGGTATTCAGGGTGGTCCGTTGATGCATGTGATCGCTGGTAAGGCAGTATGCTTCAAGGAAGCTCTTTCTGATGACTTCAAGGTATATCAGCAGCAGATCATCAATAATGCACAGGCTCTGTGCAAGGGCTTGATTGACAGAGGCATCAAGATCGTATCAGGCGGTACAGATAATCATCTGATGCTTGTGGATCTGACTACTTATGATCTGACAGGTAAGGCTGTAGAGAAGATGCTTGATGAAGCACATATTACCTGCAATAAGAATACCATTCCTAATGATCCCAAGTCTCCATTCGTTACATCCGGTGTCAGACTGGGAACTCCGGCAGTTACAAGCCGTGGCATGAAGGAAGATGATATGGATCTGATCGCAGAAGCTATCGCGACTGTGATCAAGGAGCAGGAAGCAGGTATTCCGGCAGCCAGAGCTATCGTACAGAAATTAACAGATAAGTATCCTTTGATCTAATCTGTATTATACCTGACAGGAAAAGGGAGGCGTAACAGCCTCCTTTTTTGGCGCTGGAAAATAATGATAGGGTAATCGGCACAAAAATACATGAAATATGCACAATTTTATGCCATAATATGTTATACTGAAAAAAATGAGCTATATAAATAGTACCAAAATATGATTGAATAGTGATGCATAGGTGAAATAAAGGAATAGTATGGATAAAAAAGAATTAACAAGTCGTGAGAAAAGAAGAAGAAGACGTATCAGAAGCCAGATCGCAGCATATCTGACTCTGGTTATTGCAGTAGGTGCACTGACAACCGGGGCTGTAATCGGGATTAAGGCACTGATTCAGCACATGAATCAGTATAATGATAAAGTAGCAGAGGCCTTGCAGGAAGCAGAGACCAATGTGGAGCATGAGACAGCTGTAATTGAATCCAGTACAGCAGAAGATGTTACACAGGAGGCAGAGCCTGAGGATAATCCGCTGGACGAGCTGGTAGATGCACTTTTACAGGATATGACACTGGAAGAGAAGGTTGCCGGTATGTTCATGGTCACTCCTGAGTCTATTACCGGTGTCGGTAAGGCAGTTCAGGCAGGCGAAGGTACGAAGAATGCATTGACAGAGAATCCGGTGGGAGGATTGCTCTATTCCTCTGCAAATTATCAGTCGGATAATCAGTTTCTGGAGATGATGACCAATACCAGAAGCTACTCAAAATATCCTCTTTTTCTGGCGGTACGCGCAGAATGTGGAGACAATATCGGTTTTGGTATAGAATCAACAGCGAAAGCATCTGAGCTGACAGATACAGACAGTGTAAGAGAGGCTTATGGTGCAATTGCAACCAAACTTGCAGCCTTTGGAATCAACATGGATCTGGCACCAGTGGCAGATATCGTATCCGAACAGGGCAACAGCAGCTTACAGGGAAGAACCTTTGGCAGTGATGGAGCGACAGCAGCACCATTGGTAAATGCAGCCGTGCAGTCCTTACAGGAGCGTGAAGTCAGCGCAGTACTGCTGACTTTTCCAGGAGAAGGTGCTGTAACAGATGGTAAAGTGTCCAAATCACTGGAAGAGATGAAGAACAGTGATTTCCTGACCTTCCAGTCTGCAATTCAGAATGGAGCAGACTGTATTATGGTGTCTAACGTATCTGCACCGGAGATAACAGGGGATGACACACCTTGTTCCTTATCCGGGACAATGATTACAGATGTGCTCAGAGGAACACTTGGATATAATGGAATCGTTATGACAGATATGTTAGGAGACAGCGCAATTACTGCCAGGTATTCAGATGGCGATGCGGCAGTGGCTGCTATTGTGGCAGGTGCGGATATTCTGTTGTGTCCTGCAGATTTCAGTAAGGCATATCAGGGTGTGCTGGATGCAGTGTCAGCCGGAACGATTACAGAAGAGAGGATTCAGGAATCTCTCTACAGAATCTATCGTGTAAAATACAAAAATACTCTGAACAATGTTCAGTGATATTAAATATTTTTAAATGGGGGACTTAACATGATTGAGAAATTATTTAAGCTCAAGGAAAACAACACCACTGTAAAGACAGAGGTAATTGGCGGTATTACGACATTCATGACAATGGCGTATATTCTGGCGGTAAATCCTAATCTGCTCTCCGCAGCGGGAATGGATGCGACAGCAGTTCTGATCGCTACCTGTCTGGCATCTTTTGTTGGTACTCTTGCAATGGCACTGATGGCGAATTATCCATTCGCACTGGCACCTGGTATGGGACTGAATGCATATTTTGCATATACAGTATGTGGAGCCATGGGATATGACTGGAGAGTAGCGCTGATGGCAGTATTTGCAGAAGGTATTGTCTTTATTGCACTTTCACTGACCAATGTACGTGAGGCGATTTTTAATGCGATTCCCAGTACATTGAAGAAAGGTGTCAGCGCAGGAATCGGTATCTTTATTGCTTTCGTAGGTTTGCAGGGAGCACATATTATTGTGAACAGTGATTCCACACTTCTGACGTATGTAAATTTCAGAGGTAACTTCCATACATTGGGAATCTGTGCACTTCTGGCATTGATCGGCTTGATGATCACGGCAATTCTGTATGTGAAGAACGTAAAGGGCTCTATCCTTCTTGGCATTCTGATTACCTGGATTCTTGGCATGATCTGTCAGGCAACCAATATCTATACAGTAGATGTAGAGAATGGATTCTATTCCTTATATCCTACTTTCGCCCTTACAGATTTTACTGCAATTGGCAAGACCTTTGGACAGTGCTTTAAGGTAGATTTCAAAGGTGTAAGCATTGCGAACTTCGCTGTCGTTTTGTTATCTTTTCTCTTTGTAGATATTTTTGATACCATTGGTACTCTGGTAGGTGTATCTACCAAGGCTGACATGCTGGATAAAGATGAGAAGCTTCCTCACATCAAGCAGGCACTTCTTGCAGATGCGATCGCTACGACAGCAGGTGCAGTATTCGGTACTTCTACAACAACTACTTTCGTAGAAAGTTCAGCAGGTGTTGGTGCCGGTGCAAGAACAGGTCTGGCTTCTGTAGTAACAGGTCTGTTATTCCTGGTTGCCATTCTCTTTGCTCCTATTTTCACAGCAATCCCGGGATTTGCTACAGCTCCTGCACTGATCTTTGTAGGATTCCTGATGGTATCTTCTGTAGTAAAGATTGATTTTGACGATCTTGCAGAAGCAATTCCCGCATATCTGTGCATGATCGCTATGCCTCTGGCATACAGCATTTCAGAAGGTATTGCAATTGGTGTTATCTCTTATGTGATCATTCACGTATGCTGCGGCAAAGCTAAGAAAGTAACACCTCTGATGTACATTCTTGCAGTATTGTTTGTATGTAAATATATTTTCCTGTAGATTTTATAAGAGGAATCAGTGGGCACATTGTCTGTAAGGCAATGTGCCTTTTTTGGGATAGACTTTTGCTTTTCTCTGTGGTACTCTTGTATCAGAGAGAGTGTGTGTAATTGAGGTGAAATACGTGATTTTAAGAAAATATATGTCTACCAGGGTAATCAAACCCGGTATGATTCTGGAACAGACAATTGCAGACAGAGCAGACAGAGTACTGATAGCCAGAGGAACACAGCTGGACGAGTATCTGATCGAATCCATGAGAAAGATGGGGATTACCGGGGTATATATCCGCACAGGTGTAATTGAGGACAAGGATTCCGAAGAACAGCCGGTCATTACTGCACAGGTTCAACAGAAAATCGACAAGAGACAGGTAAAAGACAGGGCAAAGGTACATTTGTCAGAGAGTGTAAAGAAGCGTGTAGCAGAAGGCATCCAATACCTGTATCAGGATACGGAGTCTTCCAACTTCATGGATGTGACCAGGAGTATAACCAATGATCTGGTGAAGGCAATTGATGATAATGATGCGATTGCAGTGGATATCAGCGCCCTCAAGGTCAGCGATGAATATACATTCAAGCATAGTGTGGATGTAGCGACCATGGCAATGATCGTATCCAGACAGTATGGCTTCAATGACGAACAGGTTCAGCAGATTGGCGTATCAGGACTGCTCCATGATATTGGTAAGTCCAGAATTCCTACAGAAGTATTGAATAAGGCACAGAAGCTCACCGATGAAGAGTTTGCACTGATCAAGAAGCATTCCTTACTGGGATATGAGATATTGAAAGACAAGCCGGAACTCTCCAATGCTGTGAAAATGGGTGTATTGCAGCATCATGAGAAGATCAACGGCAGTGGTTATCCCATGGGAGTTACAGAAGAACAGATACATATTTTTGCCAAGATCATTGCAGTTACAGATATCTATGATGCGCTGGTTACGGAGAGACCTTATAAGAAGGCATTCACTCCAAGAAATGCGGTGGAAATGATCATGGCGATGACCGGAGAGCTGGATTTACAGGTTATGCAGAGTTTTCTGGAGAGTGTGATCCTTTATCCGGTAGGAACCAACGTTGACCTGAGCAATGGGGAAAAGGCAAGAGTTGTTGCCAATAATCCCAAATTCGTATTACGTCCAATTGTAGTAGGATTGAATAGTGGAAGGGTATATGAATTGTCAACAGACTTAAATTGTGCAAATATTATTATATTATAGTAATAAAACAAAAAAGCAGCCTGGAAAGTAAATTTTCCGGGCTGCTTTTGTAGTAAATGGAATAAAGTTTATGATCTGCCGCCTTGATAGGAGAATTCGGTGAATAGCGCTTCTCCCTTGGAAGCATAAAGACCTATATAGTTGCCGGTGAAGCATCCGCCGACTTCTGTTGTCAGATACTGTGCCTCTCCTTCTCCTATGAACACGGGGGCATCCACAGCATCTGGAAAAGCAGCAGATGCAGGCATGGGGTTCTCATCCGGCTTCACATCCAGATAAGAGAAGGTATAGTGGTTCTTATCTCCTGTAAGGATGAACTGCACTGTATTGCAATGAAAAGGAATGCGGGCTTCCACTGCCTGCAAGGAACCGATACGGCGTCTGAGAATCAGGAAGTATTCACCATTGCCTACCGTGGACAGTGCCGCTTCATAATGATGTCTGTTATTCATATAGATCGTAATACCTGCTTCGGAACCGGCGTTTACACTTTCCAGAGTCAGAGTAGCAGTAGCTGTAAAGTGAAAATGCTCCTGTCTGCGGACCAGAATTGCCTTTGGCTTATCATCTGACAGAGTCGTATCATAGGCACAAAGAGAAAGTCCCTGTTTGGTAGGTTTAACGAACTTACTTACCGGTGTATAAATTGTATTCCAGGATGGATGCAGTTTATTGGAACAGAAAGTATCTGTCATATTGCTGCCGGGGATATAAAAGTCTGATTTGCGGGTTTTCTTGCCGGGGGCTGTTTCGACCTCAAAGGTTTCGGTAACAGTGCCGTTATCTCCCATAACGGGCCAGCCATTCTCCCATTTTACCGGAGCAAGCATTGTCTCACGACCGAGATTGTGACGGAACGGATATCCCAGAGGACGAATACCCAGGCATACAGCCCACCAGCTGCCCTGACTGTCCTCTACCAGATCAGCATGTCCGATCGCCTTGATATTAAGACAGGTGCTTCTGTTGGAGAGAACCGGATTATGAGGGCATGCTTCATAGGGACCATATACATTCTTACTGCGAGCAATCGTTACCATATGGCAATATTCTGTACCACCTTCTGCAATCATTAAGTAGTACATATCATGAATACGGTATAAATGTGGACCCTCAGGATTATTGCCGCCTGAGCCATTCCATATGTAATGTTTTTCTCCACATTTTACATTCTGTATGGATACAGGAAGCTCATTGCGCTTGGGGGTGTCATTTCTTACTACATCAAAGGTGATTTCTGCTATATAGATACCGGTGTCAGTACCTGTATAGTAGATTCTGCCATCCTCATCAAAGAAAAGCGAAGGGTCAATTCCTGCAAAGGGAAGCTTGACGGGATTGGACCATCTGCCGTAGGGGTCTGTGGTATATACGAAGAAATTACCTCCGCTTCTGCCACCGACATTTGTAACGATACAGTAGAATATTCCTTCGTGGTATCGAATTGTAGGAGCATAGATACCCAGACAATTGGGTGCGCCACTTACCAGTTTGAGCTGATTTTTTCTGTCAAGAACATGTCCGATCTGCTCCCAGTGTGTCAAATCTGTGCTATGGTATATTGGAATTCCCGGAAAATATTCAAAACTGCTGTTTACAAGATAGAAGTCATTCCCAACTCTGCATACGCTGGGATCCGGATGAAATCCGGTTATGATAGGATTATGGTATTTCATGGAATCGTCTCCTTTGTTTTGAATTAAATCTATCTACAGCATAACAAAAAATGGAAAGTAAGTGTAGTGTTATTTTATAAAAAAAGTGGCTTATTTTAGGAAAGATGAGAATACATGCTTTTTGCAGATAAAACAGGCATTGGTACACTCTAAAATTATGCAATTTTTAATGAATACATTGCAAAAATGAAGTATCACATCAAAATGTCATACAATATACTTTAAAAATAGAAAAAATGTGGTACAATATAGGATATAATTACTTTTATTATATGACATAAGAGGAAAATGCATGAAAAAATTAGAAAACCTGTTTCAACGAAAAAATTTGTTGTTTACATTGGGGATTATCGTTCTGATTGCTGCAGCAACATTGGTTGCGGTATTTAGGATTAATATAGCAGAAGAGCAGAATTGTTATACTACTTTATTTCAGACAGGAGATCAGCTTAATCAGGACATTGCAAGACTGATTAATTATGATAAGGAACAATTGGAGAGTCTGGCAGGAATATTTGCAGGGTATGATAATCTCAATGATGAGATTGTTATGAATATTGTCAGCAATTACAGACAGTGTGGTATGGTGTCAGGGCTGGAGATACTTCTGCCGGATAATACGCTGATATTACAGGATGGGACTATAATCAGTGTTGAGGACAGCATGGATTTTGCCAAAGAAGCCAAAAAAGGTGCTTACCTGACAGAAGTGAGTACAGATCTCCTGGATTCTGATAAGCGCGTTCTTCTCAGTGTGGTTCCTATTGTAAAAGATGGAGAAGTAACAGGAATCCTGCGTGGCGTGATAGATTTGGACGAGCTTCAGAGTGTATGGAATATAAATCTTTACGGAGTGAGGGCAGATATCTATATTGTAGAGAGAAGCAGTGGAGATTATATTGTTGATACTTCCGGGAATAAACTGGGAAATGTAAAATTTATTGATAATAAGAGTATCATTAAGAGAAGCAGTATGGATGAGCTCGCAAGACAGCTCATGCGGGGCAAAAAAGGGTATGCTGTATTTGATATGCCAGATAGCTCCGAGAATCTGTATTTCTGCTATATGCCATGTAAGGTCAATAACTGGGAGCTGGCTATTTCTGTACCGGAGAGTGCAGTGCTTGGAAATGTTGGAGAGGTCAGAACACTTCTTTTCCTGCTGGTTGGCTTTGAATGTCTGTGCTTTATCGTATATCTGATGTGGATGTTCCGGGATACAAGAGTACGTAATTATGAGAAACAGAGAAGAATTGAGCTGATGAGCTTTACAGGAAGAGTACAGGAACTGTTATTTGAAGCACATCAGAATCAGAAAAACATTGAACTTGCACTGGAATTGATCGGTCAGATGACAGATTCACAATATGTATTCTTTAAGATACTGGGAGAGAATGGAATGGAGGAAGTGTACCAGTGGATAAAAGATGATCCGGGACAGCCGATGCTGAGAGTTCCCAAGGAACGGGTACATTTCTTTATGCATTATTTCTATTTTAAAGATGGAAGCGGCAGTATATTCATGCCCAATATTGAGGAATTAAAGGTAGTAGCTCCACCAAGCTATGAATTACTGGTAGATAAAGGGGTAACAAGCCTTATGGCAGTACCGGTTAATGATGTATCCGGCAGACTTGTTGGTGTACTTGGAACCTGTAACATGGGACCTGATTGCAAGGATACGCACATTCTGGAGGCAGTAAAGTTAAGTTTCTCCATGCTGTATCATAATATCCGTTCCTATAATATTATCCGTGAAATGGGTACAGTAGATCTCCTGACCGGACTTCTCAACAGAAACTGTTATCAGAAGAACTTACTGGATTATCCTAATATGCAGTTTGAATCTCTGGCTTGTGTATACTGTGATGTGAATGGATTGCATGAGCTGAACAATTCACAGGGACATGAAGCCGGTGATGAAATGCTTCGTGAAGTTGCCCTGACAATTAGAAACTACTTCGGAGATACACACAGCTACCGTATAGGTGGTGATGAATTCGTGGCATTTGTACTGGATGCAGACATGGAGAATGTAGCGAAACAGTCAGAAGCCATTGCAAAGAAGCTGCAGGCAAGTGACTATTATGTCTCTATCGGTATCAGCATCGGCAGACCAAGGAATCTGGATCAGATGGAAGAGCTGGTGAAAAAGGCAGAGACAGAGATGTATGAGGCAAAACGCATATTCTACGAAAATGGCGGTAGAGAGCGTAGAAGAAGATAGATAAAACTGTACATATAAAAATAAACAAAACTGACACTTTATTAAGTGTCAGTTTTTGCGTATTATAATAAGCAATTAGTATACTAAGCAAGGTAAACAGATAGGAATAGAGGACAATGTGCGTGGCACAAAGTTTACAGATTGTGAAAGGTATGGTTATAAATATGGCAAATAATAGATATGAACTGAATAAAGAACTGGCACAGATGTTAAAGGGTGGAGTTATTATGGATGTAACCACTCCCGAACAGGCAAGGATTGCGCAGGAAGCAGGTGCATGTGCAGTCATGGCACTGGAGAGAATCCCGGCAGATATCAGAGCAGCAGGTGGCGTATCCAGAATGAGTGACCCCAAGATGATCAAGGGTATTCAGGAAGCGGTATCCATCCCTGTTATGGCAAAGTGCCGTATCGGACATTTCGCAGAAGCACAGATTCTGGAAGCCATTGAGATTGACTATATTGATGAGAGTGAAGTACTGTCTCCGGCAGATGATGCATATCATATTGACAAGACCAAATTCAAGGTTCCATTCGTATGTGGCGCGAAGGACCTGGGTGAGGCACTTAGAAGAATCAATGAAGGTGCATCCATGATGC
>ERZ859967.1442-NODE-1442-length-10961-cov-5.737392_pt1 | contig 10961 bp, 5 predicted proteins | sample MGYA00510115_ERZ859967 | MGnify/ENA primary metagenome ERZ859967 (study PRJEB30046, sample SAMN00715171) | human gut metagenome | study: EMG produced TPA metagenomics assembly of the A metagenome-wide association study of gut microbiota in type 2...
TGACCCATACCCACGATTGGAACGGCTCCGGCTGCTATTTTGGAATGTACTGCCATGGAAGATCTTTTGATCTCTATGCGTATACAGACGAAAAATCGGTCTTCCGTGAATCCATTCCATTGATTCTGATGGCACTGGTCAGTTATATCCTGCTTGTAATGATCCTTCAGGTGCTGCGCAGACGCTCCGTGCAGGAGATGGAGCAGCAGAAAAAAGAACAGGAGAGGAAGTATCAGGCTCAGCTGGAGGAACAGAATCGCAAACTGGAGATCGCACTCCAGCACGAAGGGGCGGCAAACCGCGCCAAGCGGGAGTTCCTGTTCAACATGAGCCACGATATCCGTACTCCCATGAACGCCATCATTGGCTTCACCTCGCTGGCTGCGACCCATATTGATAATAAAGAACAGGTACTGGACTACCTGAAAAAGATCTCGACCTCCAGCCAGCATCTGCTTTCCCTCATCAATGATGTGCTGGATATGAGCCGCATCGAGAGTGGAAAAGTAAAGATCGATGAAAAAGCGGTGCATCTGCCGGACCTCGTCCACGATGTGCGCTCCATCATTCAACCCAATGTTTCGGCAAAGCGGCTGTCGCTTTTCGTCGATACCATAGATGTGGAAAATGAGGACATCATCACCGACCCGCTGCGGCTGAACCAGATCTTGCTGAACATTTTGTCCAACGCCATCAAGTTCACTCCCACAGGCGGCATGATCAGCATCCGCATTGCCCAGAAGAACGGTGCGCCCAAGGGCCGTGGCTGCTATGAGTTCCGCATCAAGGACAATGGCATTGGTATGAGCAAAGAGTTCCAGAAACACATCTTTGAGGCGTTCAGCCGAGAGGAAAGCTCCACTGTCAGCGGCATTCAGGGCACCGGCCTGGGCATGTCCATCACCAAGAACATTGTGGACTTGATGGGCGGCACCATTGCCATTGAGAGCGAGCCGGGCAAGGGCAGCGAATTCATCGTAGATCTCTGTTTCGCACTCAGCGGACAAAGGGTGGAGCCCAAGCAGATCCCGCAGCTGGAAGGGCTGCGCGCATTGGTAGCGGATGACGATACCGACACCTGCCTGAGTGTCAGCACCATGCTGTCTAAGATCGGGATGCGGCCGGAGTGGACGATCTCTGGCCGGGAAGCGGTGATCCGCACACGGTACGCCATGGAACAGGGCGATGAATTCAGCGTCTACATCATCGACTGGCTGATCCCCGATATGAACGGCATCGAGGTCGTGCGGCAGATCCGCAAGGTGATTGGGAAAAGCTGTCCCATCATCATCCTGACGGCCTACGACTGGGCAGATATCGAAGAGGAAGCCCGCGCTGCCGGCGTGACCGCTTTCTGCGAAAAGCCGCTATTCCTTTCCCAATTGCGCAGAGTGCTGGCAGAACCGTTTGGTGCAGAGCCTATCCACGAACCATCGCAGCCAAATGCCTCCGGTTTCAAGGGAAAGAAACTTTTGCTGGTGGAGGACAATGCCTTGAACCGTGAGCTTGCGCAGGAGATCCTGAAGGAAGCGGGCTTTGCGGTGGACACTGCTGAGGATGGCGAGATCGCCGTCCGGAAGATGAAGCAGGCGGCCCCCTGGCAGTACGACCTGATTTTAATGGATATCCAGATGCCCAAGATGGACGGCTACGAGGCAACACGGCAGATCCGTGCCCTGCCGGATGCTGCAAAGGCAGGCATTCCCATTTTTGCAATGACAGCAAATGCCTTTGAAGAAGACCGCCAGAGTGCATTGAAGGCCGGGATGGACGGCCACATTGCAAAGCCGTTGGATATTCCGCACCTGCTGCAGGTTCTTGCAGATGTACTGAAATCATAACACCATCCGACAAAAGCAAAAGCACCCGCAGCAGGCTTCGCAGAGGCTCTTGACCTCAGGAAGCGAATGCTGCGGGTGCTTTCTTTATTTTGCATGACAGGCGTCTGGTTCACAGGATCTTGTGCAGCTCCTGCACCAGGTCGCTGATCACGATGGGTTTGGACAAAAAGCCATTCATGCCGCTTTCCAGCGCGTTGCAGCGATCCTCGTCGAATGCGTTGGCGGTCATGGCAAGGATCGGGATCTTTGCCCGAGCCGGGTCGTCCAGTGCACGGATCTTCCGGGTGGCAGTATAGCCATCCATCACCGGCATCTGCACATCCATCAGCACCAAATCATAGCTGCCCGGCGCTGCCGTGCAGACCTTTTCCACCGCCACTGCACCGTTTTCTGCCGTATCGACCCGGAAGCCGTACTCGCGCAGAATTTCCTGCGCGATCTCGCGGTTCAGCTCGTTGTCCTCCACCAGCAGGATATGCCTGCCCTTGAAGTCGGCATTCTTTTGGGGCAAAAGCTCCTGCGCCGCATCTGTCTGGTTCTGCCCGAGGGCGCTCATCAGGGTCTCGCGCAGGTCGGACATGAACATAGGCTTGGAGCAGAAGGCGGTCACACCGGCTGCCTTTGCCTCCACCTCAATATCCGACCAGTCGTAGGCGGTCAGGATAATAATAGGTGTATCATCGTGCAGGCTGCGGATCTGGCGGGTGACCTCAATGCCGTTCATGTCCGGCAGACGCCAGTCGATGATATAGGCGTGGTAGACATCGCTCATCTCAATGGACTGCCGCGCGCGCAGCACCGCCTCCTTGCCGGAAAGGGTCCACTCGGCGCGCATCCCCACCTTGACCAGCATCTTTGTCACGCTGTCGCAGGTGTTGAAGTCGTCATCCACCACCAGCGCCTTCAGACCCTCCAGCTCGGTGATCTTTTCCACCGGACGGTGCTCTGCCTGTGTGCGCATGGGCAGGCAGATGATAAACTCGCTGCCCTTGCCCTGCGCTGTCTGCACCTTGATGGTGCCGCCCATCATATCCACGATATTTTTGGTAATGGCCATGCCAAGGCCGGTACCCTGTATCCGGCTTACCGTGGAGGTGCGCTCCCGCTCGAAGGGTTCAAAGATCTTTTGCGCGAACTCCTGGCTCATACCAATGCCGTTGTCCTTGATGCGGAACTCATACTGCCCGCAGCCGCGCACCTTACCGGCAAGCTGCCGCACCCGCACCGAGACCGTGCCGCCCGCCGGGGTAAACTTGATGGCGTTGGACAGCAGGTTCAGCAAGATCTGGTTCAGCCGGGTCTTGTCGCAATAGACATCCTCGTCGGTCACATCCATTGCATCCATGTAGAACTCCAGCTGCTTTGCATAAATTTGCCCGCTGACGATGGTTTTCAGATCGTGCAGCACATCCGAAAGGTTGACCTCCACTTCCTCCAGATGGATCTTTCCGCTTTCAATGCGGCTCATATCCAGCACATCGTTGATGAGGGAGAGCAGATGGTTGCTGGATGCAAGGGTCTTGGAAAGGTAGTCCTTCACCCGATTCTTATCGTCGATATTGCTGATCGCCAGCGTGGTAAAGCCGATAATGGCGTTCATGGGGGTGCGGATATCGTGGGACATATTGGAAAGGAAGGTGCTCTTGGCGCGGTTGGCGGTCTCGGCGGCAGCAACGGCATCGGAAAGCGCCTGATTTACCTGTTTGTCGGCGGTGCGGTCGGACATGACAAGGATGTGTTTGGTTCTGCCCTCCACCTCGCTGCCCATGGCAACGATGTGGAACCAGCGCCGCTCCCCGGTTTCCAGATGCGCATACTCATCATCCCATTCGCGCTGCTGCCCGCTGAGAAGCCCTTCCAGATAGTTTTTGTCGCGTTCCGGGGAGTCCTTCGGGTGCAGCGTTGCCAGAACACAGGCATCCTGTCGGACTTCTTTCCACGGGATGCCCAGCAGCCGCTCGATATTCGGGCTGACATAATCCACCTTGGCGGTCTCTGCATCCAGCATCAGGAAAACGTCGTCCACGTTCAGCGAGAGCTTTTTGAACAGCTCGTCCCGGTACGAGATCTCGGTATTCTTCCGGCGCAGGTTCGCATGGCCCCTGCGCACGATCATCAGAATGACCAGCACGGCCATGCCTACAGTGATGCCCGCCACAATCTGTATGGTATGGAACCACAGCTTATCCAGACCGGCATTGACGACCCTGACCGGCACAAGCCCCAGCATCGTCCAGTTCTGGACCGCCGTGCCCTCGTAGACCAGATAATAGCTGATGCCGCCCAGCGTCACCCTCATGTTTCCGCTGCTGCCCTGCGCAAAGGCATCCGAAAGAGCAAGGATCTGTTTCTCAGAAAGGTCGGAATGCTCGCGCAGCATCGCAATGAAGTTGTAGACCGTTTCCTTGCGGTTTACGGAATTGTCGATGATCACCCGGCCGTCCGGGTAGATGACATAGTTGCTGGCATTGCCCTCAAAGGCAGAGTTGTCCAGCAATTTCAGCACCGCATCATTGTAGTAGGCGATGGCAATGGCATCGTAGGCAAAGCCCCGGTAGCTGCCCTGCGTTTCGGGACAGATGAAAGCAAGCATCTGGGGCTTGCCGGGCAGCGCCGTGTTCATGACGATATCCTCGCCCTTGGAGAGCTTTTCGTCCAGATTGGTCTGTAAGCCAAGGTAGCCGGTCTCCCCGGTCACGGTCATGTAGTTGCCGTCGTAGGTAAGAAAGTAAAAGCCGACAAATCCGGTCGACTGCTGCGCTTTCTCGATATACGCCTGAATTTCGGCTTCATCGGAAGTGTTTTCCAAAAAGTCGTTGTACAAGTGCAGATAGGTCAGGTTTTTGCGCACCATCTCCTTCAGCATATTGTTGGATTTATGCAGCACCTCTTCCAGATGCGAGGTGCTTTCCTGATAGATGGTCTGGGACACAAACGAGATGTACCGGACGCCAAAACCGACTGCCAGCAAAACCAGAAGAAGGCTTGCGGCAGCGGCAGGCAGCCACTTTTGCCATGGATGGCAGTTCCGTTTGGGTTTACGCTTTTCGTCTGCCATTCCGCTCACCTCAACGTTATGTAGTTTTCCGGCTCTGCAAGCGCTGCGCCGCCGCCGGAAACATGATCGCGCCATGTGTTTTTCACCCATGTATCTTCGCCCGCAGACGTTCCGCTTTCGCTCGCAGGCAGCGCTGCCATCTGCTTTTCTGTTGCCAGACAGGTCACGGTAACGGTATCGTCATCCCGCAGCGGCTGCCCGTTGCGGGTGATGCCGGTCAGGGTATAGCTGCCATTTTCTTCTTTTACCTCCAAGGCAATGCCGCTGACCACCGGCAGAGAACCACGGTTGAAGGGCACAAAGCCTCCCTCCCAGCCTTCCACAAAGGCGCGGACGGTTTCCTTCAGTTCTGCGCCGGTCATGGTGCGCCGGCGGGACATCAGACCGTTGGGCATGATCATGGAAGCGGCCATTTTCTTGTTATAATCTGCCTGCAGCACACTGCCGGTAAAGCTGTTTGCGGTGGCAAGCAGCACATCGGTACCATAAACGCCGCGCAGCGTGTTTGCCATAACAGAGAAGGCGGCATTGCCGCCGTCTGCGTGGAACACGTTGGAATAGCCCTTCCCGGAGGTCAGCACGATCTCGTCCGCGGCGGGTGCTTCTTCGGCAAGAAGCTGGGTGTTGAATGCCCGATACGCCTGCTGTGCCGTGTACTCGCCTGCGATCATTTTGGAGACCACATCCTTGGAAATGGCAAAGAAATCGTTGGAGGCGATGCGGATATACATATGGTTTTCTTCCACCACGCTGCGCACATCCTTCATATAATCAGTCAAGCGCAGGGGGACGTTCTGGCTGTAGCTCAGCACATCCTGCCCGTCCGCAACGATGCGGTTCTGCGCCTCCTCGGAGAGCATGACGTTCAGCACCTTCATGGCATTACTGCGGCGCGTGGTGTCCTGCTCCAATTCACGGTTCAACGCGACCTGAAAATACGGGGTGGTCATGATCCACTTTTCGCCGTTCTGGCTGAAGAAGGGCAAAAAGGTCGTGTCGATGCCCTCATCCTGAAACTTCTTGACCCCGGCAGAGCTGCCAAAGTACATGGCAACCTCCCCGTTCCGGAACAGGTCCATCACGTCATCGTAAGTCTGCGCAAGGTCGTCCGCCGTAAGGTGGGTATCCTGAATGAACTGCGCCATCCGCTCAAACGCCCCCGGCCACACGGCATTGTCCAGACCGACCCGTGCGGTGCTGGCGGGGTCGCTGTAAGCGGTGCGCCACTTGCGCCCTTCCGTCGTGGTAAGCTCGGCAGCGGAAAGTCCCTGCAGCGTTTCCATGCAGGTGTAGTCGTAGGCATAATCGGCGGCAAAGCCCCGGATGCCTACCTTCTCAAACGCCTGACAGGCCGAAACGAAGCTCTCGTAATCGGTGGGCAGGGGGATATCGTACTGCTCAAAAAGGCTGCGATTGACCACAAAGCCGTGTGCGTCGGCACATACCGGCAGCCAGTTCACGCTGCCATCCTCGTTTTTGAAGCTGTTGAGGTAGGTGTTGTACACAGCACCTGCCTCATTGGTTAAGGCAAGGTTCATCAGGCTGTCCTTCAGGGGAGCAGCATCGTGCAGCGAGAACCGGCAGCAGGTGATGATATCCGGCAGACCGCCGTTCTGCTGCAAAAACTTGTAAAAATCCAGATCGTTGTTGCCGACGATGAACTCGATATTCACATCCGGCAGCTGCGCCTGGATATAGGGCGCATAGTTTTCGTACAGGCCGGTGGTCCACAGATACACTTGAATGGTCTGGGCATCCTCCTGCTTCTGTACCTGTTCTGCGCTTTTTGTTCCGCATCCGGTCAGCAGGGAGACCGCCATCACCAGTGCCATAAGCACGGAAAACATGCGGTGCAATGTTCTTTTGTCCATCAAATCGTTCTCCTCACAACTCTTGGGCAGCTGTCGTTCTGCACTCCCGAATACCGCAAAAAGGCATAGGTACAGCACGACAGAGATATAGGATTATATTACCACCGCCATGAGGGATTTTCAATAAAATTTCATATATTGATCCATAAAAGCAGCGCATGTCCGATTCCTTTGTGCCAGTCGAGGAGGCCGCCCGGACCAGTTCCTGCATCTCGCTCCGTGCCTTGCGGCAGTCCGGGCAGGCAGCTTTGGCCAGTTGGGTTATTTTGCTCCCCGTGGCCGGAGCAGGCCCTGCGGGCCAACATCCACTGCCAGATCTCGCTGGCGCTGAACCGCATCTACACCGAATGGTACCCCAGCAAGGGCTACACCTTCAACATCACCAACTCCACCAGCTACGACCAGTATTACGTCCACGGCCGCACCGTGTTCGAGGTGATGGTGCGCATCACGGACGATATCTTCAACACCTATCTGCGCAAGCGCGGCACCGTGAACCCCTATTACTCCGAATACTGCGACGGCAAGTCGGTCACATGCCCGGGGCTCAAGCAGTGGGGTACGGTGACGCTGGCCAACAACGGGCGCAGCGCTTTACAGATCCTGCGCTACTACTACGGCAGCGATATCGAGATCGTGCGTACCAGCAACATCCAGTCCATCCCCCAGAGCTACCCCGGTTCGCCCCTCCGGCAGGGAGACAGCGGCACGGCGGTGTTCACCCTGCAGCGGCAGCTGAACCGCATCACCAAGGACTACCCCTTCCTTGGCAAACTGACTGTGGACGGGGTATTCGGCAGCCGGATGGCCGCCACGGTACGGGCGTTCCAGAAGCAGTTCAATCTGACCGCCGACGGCGTGGTGGGCCGCCAGACCTGGTATAAGATCAGCTATATCTATGTGTCGGTCAAGGATCTGGCCGAGCTGACCAGCGAGGGCGAGACTTCCAGCGGCACCCTCTCGGACGGCACCTGGGGCGGCACGGTCCTGCGCACCGGCTCCACCGGCAGCGCCGTGGAGCAGCTGCAATTCTGGCTGAACACGCTGGCGCAGTACGAAAGCGCTATCCCCTCGGTGACAGTGGATGGCGTGTTCGGCAGCGGCACCGCCGCAGCGGTGCGGGCCTTCCAGCGCAAATACGGCCTGACCGTGGACGGCGTGGTGGGCCGTACCACCTGGACCGAGGTATACGACCAGTTCCGCAGCATCCAGTCCGACAACGGCACCCCCAACGCCTACCCCGGCACCGCCCTGCGCCAGGGCAGCAGCGGCCAGAACGTCCGGCTGGTGCAGTTCTGGCTGAAGATCGCGCGGACGGTCTATTCCAGTCTCAACAATGTCACCGTGGACGGCATCTTCGGCTCGTCTACCGCAGCGGCCGTGCGGCGGTTCCAGACCTACTTCGGCCTCACCAGCGACGGCGTCGTGGGCCGGACGACATGGAACAAGCTCTACGAAGTCTACAACGACATCGCCAACCGCCTGCTTTCGCCCAGCCTGCGGCCCGGCGAGTACCCGGGCGTGCTGCGCAAGGGCTCTTCCGGCACAGCGGTGCGGGAGCTGCAATTTTACCTCTACCTCATGAGCGCCTACGAGAGCAGCATCCCGCCGGTAAGCATTGACGGCAAATTTGGCGCGGATACTGAGCGCGCGGTGCGGGCCTACCAGCGCTTTGCGGGGCTTACCGTGGACGGCGTGGTAGGGCGCACCACATGGAATTCCCTCTATGGCCGCGCCAGCCAGCTGCGCAGTTCCGGGCCGGTGGTCACGCTGAAGCGTCTGCCCTACCCCGGCACCCCGCTCACCGTGGGCAGCAGCGGCAGTGCCGTGCTGTACTACGCCCTTCTGCTGCAGCGCATTGCCTACTACTTTGACAGCGTGGAAAACCCGCCCCTCTCCGACCAGTACACCGACGAGACAGCCGCCGCCACCCGCAGCGCACAGCAACTGCTTGGGCTGGAGCAGACCGGCATTGCCGATGCCGACACCTGGACGGCAGTAGAAGCGCTGAGCCTGCAGCTGGCCGCCCACGCCCCGAACCCCGATAGAGACACCCCACCCAGCACCGCTTACCCGGGGCGCGCCATCGCCGAGGGCAGCGCCGGGCAGGAGGTTGGACAGGTGGAGCGCTGGCTCAACCGCCGGGCACAGCTTTCCTGCGGTGAGGACTATGTGGCCGACAATAACCGCTTTGGCGCGGCAGACGCCGCTGCCGTGCGGGCTGTCCAGCAGCAGGCGGGACTGCACCCGGTAAACGGCATCGTGAACCGCGAGACCTGGGCCGCCCTGCAGGCCCAGAGCTGCAATTGCGACAAGGAGGAGTGAGCCATGGCACGGCTTCTGATCTACGACGCCTACGAAAACAAGGTGTACACCTACGCCAACCTCAACGAGAACGACCCCATGCCCTACAGCACCGGCACCACCCTGCGGGTGCGGGAGTTCCGGGGCAAATCGGCCAGTCCCACCCTGTGGACCACCATTGCCGCTATGGAAGCCTGGAACCTGACCCGCCGCAAATACGGCAGCGGCATCCCGGTGGGGTATGCTTTCCGGCGCATCTGGGAGGGCGGCCACGGCACCCGCAGCCAGCACTATGCAGGCGTGGCACTCGACGTGGGCCAGAGCCTGACCCAGACCAAGCGCACCGCCATTTACAACGCGGCCCGGAACACCGGGGCCTGGGGCTATGTGGAGCCTTTGAGCCAGACCCCCACCTGGGTGCACATGGACCGCCGCTACGGCACCCCCGCCTGCAGCGGCACCACGGCAGGCTACCCCACCCTCCGCCGGGGCAGCCGGGGCTGCTATGTGATGATCCTGCAGGACGCTCTTTCCACCCTGGGCTACCAGACCGGCAGCCGCATCGACGGCGTATTCGGTGCCCGCACCGAGGAAGCCCTGCGCGGTTACCAGCGGCGCACCAGTCTCTCGGTGGACGGGGTGTGCGGCTGCAACAGCTGGAAAAAGATCAGCACCGCCGTGCTGGGCGTGGGTCGTACCAAGACCACCATCGACTGATTTTTTGCGCAAAGAAGCCCGGAAGCATCAGACGCCTCCGGGCTTCTCATTTTTCGGGATAAAATTCAGCCGTTCACAATGTGCTCCCCGCTGCCCTCCAGCCAGGTGCGCAGGTTGCGGGTGGTGATGTCCATCAGCCGCTGCAGGGCCTCTTTGGTGGTCCAGGCGATGTGCGGCGTGAGGATGGCATTGGGCAGACTGCGCAGGCGGCTGTCCTGCGGGAGCGGCTCGGTGCCAAAGGCATCGGCCCCATAATAGGCCAGCTGCCCGCTCTGCAGGGCATCGGCCACGGCTTCCTCGTCCACCAGCGCACCGCGGGCGGTGTTCAGCAGGATCATGCCGGGCTTTGCCTTGGCCAGTGCCCCGGCATTGATGAGCCCCCGGGTAGCGGGTGTGGCCGGACAATGCAGGCTGAGTACATCGCTGCGGGCCAGCAGGGTGTCAACGTCCACGAACTCCACCCCGTCCTCTGCGTACTCCGGGCGCACGGTGCGGGTGCACACCAGCACCTTCATGCCAAAGGCGCGGGCGATGCGGGCAGTCTGGCGGCCGATGCTGCCGTAGCCGTACACGCCAAAGGTTTTGTCCAGCAGCTCCATCTGGGGCAGCAGGCCATATTCCGCCGGGATGTCCAACTGCCAATGACCCGCTTTCATGGCGCGGTTGTAGCGCTCAGCGCACTGGCAGATGGCCAGCAGCAGACTGAAGGTCATCTGCGCCACACTGTAGGTAGAATAGCCCGGCACGTTGGCCACGGCCACGCCATGGCGGCGGCAGGCTTCCAGGTCCAGATTGTCGGTGCCTGTGGCGATGATGCCCACCCATTTCAGGTTGGGGCACTGGGCCAGAATGTTTTCGTCGATGCGGCACTTGTTCAACAGCACCAGATCGGCGTTCCCGATGCGGGGCGCGATCTCCTCATAGGCGGTGCGCACATAGCTCACAGTGTCGGGCACCAGCGACTTCACACCGGACCAGTCCAGGTCGCCCGGCTCCATCACATAGCTTTCCAGAATGACTGCTTTCATGGTTCTTCCTCTCTTTTTCACACTCTAGTTGTTATGCCGGGTACATAGCCAGCAAGGTCTCCTGCCCGGCGGTCTGTCGGCTGTCCAGCGCCGCATACCCGCTTGCCAGCAGACGGGCCAGCCGGGCACGGCCCCGCAGCGG
>ERZ859967.1443-NODE-1443-length-10941-cov-4.577531_pt1 | contig 10941 bp, 8 predicted proteins | sample MGYA00510115_ERZ859967 | MGnify/ENA primary metagenome ERZ859967 (study PRJEB30046, sample SAMN00715171) | human gut metagenome | study: EMG produced TPA metagenomics assembly of the A metagenome-wide association study of gut microbiota in type 2...
CCAGCACAAAGGTCTCCACGGGCTGGCGCTCAATGGGCGGCTGCTCGATGGTGGAAAGGTCCCGGATGCCGCTCATGGCCATGTTCAGGGTGCGGGGGATGGGGGTGGCCGACAGGGTGAGCATGTCCACCCCGATGAAGGTCTCCTTGAGCTTTTCCTTGTGCTTGACGCCGAAGCGCTGTTCCTCGTCGATGATCACAAGGCCCAAGTCGTGGAACTTCACATCCTTGGACAGCAGCCGATGGGTGCCCACCACGATATCCACGCTGCCGGACTGCAGGCCCCGCAGGGTCTCTTTCTGCTGCTTGGCGGTGCGGAAGCGGGACATCATCTCCACCTTCACGGGGAAGGCCTCCATGCGGGAGAGGATGGTGTTGTAGTGCTGCCAGGCCAGCAGGGTCGTGGGGGCCAGAATGGCGCACTGCTTACCGCCCATCACGCACTTGAAGGCGGCCCGCAGGGCTACTTCGGTCTTGCCCACGCCCACGTCGCCGCAGAGCAGCCGGTCCATGGGGTAACCCTTTTCCATGTCCTGTTTGATCTCGGCGGTGGCGTTGAGCTGATCGTCCGTCTCGTCGTAGTCAAAACGGGTCTCAAAGTCCCGCTGCCAGTCGCCGTCGGGCGGGAAGGCGTAGCCGGTGGCCTGCCGACGGCGGGCATACAGCTCGATGAGCTCCTGCGCCATCTCCTCGGTGGCCTTTTTGACCTTGGCACGGGTGCGCTGCCACTCGGCACCGCCCAGTTTGGCCAACTTGACCTTTTCTTCGTCGCCGGGGGCGGTGTAGCGGCTCAGCAGGTCCAGCTGGGTGACGGGCACATACAGCACGTCCGAGCCGGAATACTGCACCTTGAGGTAATCTTTGATGGCACCCTGCACTTCCAGCCGCTGGATGCCCGCATACATGCCGATGCCGTGGCTCTGGTGCACCACATAGTCGCCGGGCTTGATGTCGGAAAGGCTGGACAGGGCGTTCTTGTTCTTTTTGCGCTTTTTGGTTTCGGCGGCGGTCTCTTCGTCCAGACCATGCCGACGGGACGAGAGCACGGCCGCGTGAGCAAACGGGAAGGTGCACCCGGCGGTCAGATGGCCCGGCAGCACCTGTACGATGCCCTTGGCGGGGCGCACATCCCGGCTCATGCTCACCGAGTAGCCCTTGTCGGCCAGGTCACGGGTGAGGGCAGCGGCACCCTTGGGGGTGCCGGAAAACAGGGTGATGGCGTACCCCTGTGCAAGGAGCGGGTCCAGGTCCTCCCGCAGGGAGGCCAGGTCGCCGTTCCAGTTGGGGGCGGCAAAGGCTTCGGCGTTGATGAGGTCTTTCAGTTTGAACTCGTTCATGCCGCGCAGGAAGTTCTCACACAGCAGGGTGCTCTGCTTCTGGGCGGCGATGACCAGATCGTCCATGGTCTGGTACAGCACATCCAGCCCGGGGCAGAGCACGCCCTCTTCCAGCAGGCCGGTCAGCTCCTCGCTGCGGCGGAACTCGGTGGCTTTCTGGGCATCGCGGATGCCACCCACCTCGTCCAGAATGAACAGGGGCGCGTCTAGATGATCCAGCAGGGTGGCCGGTTCCGGGTAGCGGATGCCGTAATACTTGTCCATGGCTTCCGGCATCAGGCCGGAGTCCAGCTGGGACAGGTCGGCTTCGGTGGCCTTTTCCAGTGCGGTGCGGTGTTTGCCGCGGGCCTTTTTCACAGCGGCACGCAGGGCCTCGGCAGTCTCTTCGGTGCTGCCGAACAGCACTTCGCGGGCAGGGGAAAGGTAGATCTTTTCCAGTGCGCCGTCCCGCCGCTGGGTCAGCAGGTCAAAGGAGGCCATGGAGTCGATCTCATCGTCCCAGTATTCCACACGGGCAGGCTGGCGCATATCCGGGGCATAGATGTCCACGATATCGCCGCGCACGCTGAACTGGCCGGGGCCGTCCACCTGACTGCGGCGCACATACCCGGCGGCAAACAGCCGGGCCACCAGCGCTTCGCGGTTGTACACCATGCCGGGCTTGAGGGTGAGGGTGTTTTTCAGGAATTCATCGCGGGGCACCGTGTACTGCAGCAGGGCTTCGGCAGGGACGCACACGGCCTGCAGCCGCCCGCCCGCCAATGCACCCAGCACCGAAAGGCGGCGGTACTCGTATTCGCGGCCGGCACCCTCCACCGGGCGCAGCATGAAGTCCCGGGGCGGGAACACCGCCGCGGCAAGGCCCAGCGCCTTGAGGTCATCTGCAAAGTGGGTGGCCTCGGCTTCGCCCGGGGTCACGATGCAGAGTACCCGGCCCAGATCCTTCTGCAAAGCGGCATACAGCAGGGCCCGGCCTGCCGGGGGCAGACCAAACAGCGCTGCCGGGCCGGGCTTTGCAAAGCTGGCCGCGATCTTCTGGTATTCCTGGGTCGCTTTCAACAGGGCTTCGTACATGGAAAACCTCCTTTCCTGTTGGGATGACCATTTGAAATTGCCGCCGCATTCGCTTTGGCAATGGCAGAGGAATGATTATTTTTATTTGCAGCAGAGAAAAGCCTGCGGGCTTTTCTCTGCTGCTTTTTCACGAGAGGGGTCGTGACATCAAAATGCATCAAAGAACATAAATGCAGTTCGCCAGTGCTGCCCCACTCGGTGAAAATGTGTTTGGAGCGGCCCGCAGGCCGCGACAAACACGAACAATAAAAATAAAATTCCGCTGAAAATGCCCAGAGCGCAAGCGGAGGGCAGTTTAAATGAGGTTCTTACCCGTTATACTTGCTCTGTGCCAGCCCCAGCTTGCCGTCCATGATGAGCTTGGCGGCAGCTTCCAGATCGGGGTAGCGGTCGGCCATGGCCTTGGCGTCCTCGGCCGGAAATTTTCCCAGCACCCAATCCGCCAGGTCGTAGTCCGGGCGGGGCTTGGCTCCCACACCGATGCGGATGCGGGGAAAGCCGTCGCCGCCCAGCCGGGCGATGATGCTCTTCAGGCCGTTGTGGCCGCCTGCCGAGCCGGAAGGCCGGATGCGCAGCTTGCCGGGGTTCTGGGTGATGTCGTCGCACAGGACGATGACATGGTCGGCCGGGATCTTGAAAAAGCCCGCCAGCGGCGCGATGGAATCGCCGGAAAGGTTCATGTAGGTCAGGGGCTTGAGCAGCACCACCTTGTGGCCGTCCACTTCACCCTGGCCCCACAGGCCCTGGAATTTGGTCTTGCTCACGCTGATGCCCCATTTGCCGGACAGGTAGTCCAGCGCGGCAAAGCCCGCGTTGTGGCGTGTGCCGTCGTATTTGGCCTCGGGGTTGCCCAGGCCGGCGATCAGCCAGATATCGTTTGTGTTCATGTTGTTTGTTTAACCTTTTCTCTGAAAAATAGAATGGGATACAGCTATTCAGTATAACATACGCGCGCGAAAAAAGAAACGGATTCCGGGTGAAAGAACCGAAAATGCCCCCGACCATACAGGGGCCGGAGGCAGAAAATGCTTAGTTCAGGTTCAGCGTGAGGTCAGAGGCCTTCCACGCGCCATCCTCTTTTACCATGGTGATGGTGCCGGTGACGCTGGCCGTGGTGGTTCCGTCGGCGGCCTGCAGGTCTGCGGAAAAATCATAGCAGTGGTCGGCACCGGAGCGCTTTTGCAGGGTGAGCCCCGCGGGCTGGCCGGAAAGCGAGGCAATGCGGGTGGGCAGACGGTTCGCAAGGAGCTTTTCCAGACACTGCTGCGTCATGCAATCCCCGAACTGTGCCTGATAGAAAGCCGCAAAGCCGCCGTCATCCACCTGCACAAGGCCCGGCTCGCTGGCGGTGTAGGAATCGTCCACCGCCGGTTCCACGGCATCGGAGCTGGAAAGCAGCTGGGTCAGGATGGTCTGCGCCTGCTTCCCGGCGGGGTCGCTGCGCAGGCGGGTGAGCGCGAACACCGCCGCAATGGCCACGAAAAAAACGATCAGACTCAGGGCCTGCTTACGGAACGTCTCAGACTTCATACAATGTGCCCTCCCGGAAGGAAATCACTTGTTCTGGTCGGCTTCCAGCTTCTGCTTCTTGGCGATGTAGGCTTCCATCTTCGGTTCAGCCCAGCCCTCCAGATTGGTCTGGCGCTCCCGGGCGATGCCCAGCGCCTGTGCGGGCACATCCTGCGTGATGGTGCTGCCGGCGGCAGTGTAGGCACCGTCGCCCACCTTGACCGGGGCCACAAGGTTGGTGTTGCAGCCGATGAAGCAGTAGTCCCCGATGGTGGTGCGGAACTTGTCCTTGCCGTCGTAGTTGCAGGTGACGGTGCCGCAGCCGAAGTTGCAGTACTTGCCCACGTCGCTGTCGCCGATGTAGGTCAGGTGGCTCACCGTGTTGCCGCGGGCAAAGTTGGAATTCTTGGTCTCCACATAGGCACCCAGATGCACACCGTAATCGGTGACCGTGTTCACCCGCACATGGGTGAAGGGGCCGATGTTGTTGTGAGGGCCCAGGTGGCTGCCGTAGACCTGGCTGGCGTTGACGGTGGTGCCCTCGTCCACGATGCTGTCCTCGATGAGGGTGTTGGGGCCGATGATGCAGCCTGCCCCGATGATGGTATGGCCCCGCAGGATGGTGCCGGCCAGGATGACGGCCCCCGGTGCGATCTGCACGTCGGGGGCGATCTGCACGGTGCGGCTGTCGATGATCACGCCGTTGGCGATGTGCTGCAGCAGGATCGTTTCACGGGCGGCCTCGGCGGCGTCCAGACGGGTACGCGCTGCATCCAGTGCAGCGGAAGAAACACAATTTTCCATGGTTCAGGAGCTCCCTTCCGGTACGGCTCCCGCGGGACGATGCGGCCCGGTGCACCCGGATGCGGATGCAGCAGGAGCTTTGTACCGACAAAAAGAATGTTTGAAGTTTTAGGGATAGAAAGTTGTATCCAACAGGCTGAGAAATCGCGTCAAATAAAGAAAAACCTCTCGAACTTTCTCCCATTTTATATTACCGGAAAACTTGGTAAAATTCAAGGGATTTGCATAAAAAATATCAAACAAATTCGGGATTTTGCATGGTGGAAAGCAGTGAGATTTCTGGTATAATAGTTTAGCATTCACGAAACAATGTTCATCGCCTATTGAGACAAAGGTAAACGATGAGACGGACGAGCCCTTCCGGCACGGCCGTGAACTATGGGAGGTAAACAACGCATGAGCAAAAAGTATCTGTACTACTTCAGCGAAGGCAATGATGCTTTCGGCGGCGACAAGGTCACCATGAAGAATACTCTGGGCGGCAAGGGCGCTGGTCTGGCTGAGATGACTGCAGCCGGCATGCCGGTGCCGCAGGGCTTCACCATCACCACCGACGCCTGCACCCAGTACTATGCAGACGGCCGTCAGATCAATGACGAGATCACTGCTGACATCTTTGAGCATGTCAAGGGCCTGGAAGAGATCACCGGCAAGAAGTTCGGCGACAACCAGAACCCCCTGCTGGTCTCCGTCCGTTCCGGCGCACGTCAGTCCATGCCCGGCATGATGGACACCATCCTGAACCTGGGCCTGAACGACGAGGCTGTTGAGGGCCTGGCCAAGAAGACCAACAACCCCCGCTTCGCTTACGACTGCTACCGCCGCTTCGTGCAGATGTTCGCCGACGTCGTCATGATGGTCCCGAAGAGCCTGTTCGAGGTCGAGATCGACAAGATGAAGGAAGTCAAGGGCGTCAAGAACGACGTGGACCTGACTGCCGAGGACCTGAAGGAGCTGGTCGGCACCTTCAAGAAGATCTACGAGGACAACGAAGGCCGTCCCTTCCCCCAGGATCCCCGTGATCAGCTGATCGAGGCTGTCAAGGCCGTGTTCCGCAGCTGGGACAACCCCCGTGCCAACGTTTACCGCAAGATGAACGAGATCCCCTACGAGTGGGGCACCGCTGTCAACGTGCAGCAGATGGCATTCGGCAACTCCGGCGACCGTTCCGGCACCGGCGTTGCCTTCACCCGTGACCCCGCCACCGGCGCTAAGAAGCTGATGGGCGAGTACCTGATCAATGCACAGGGCGAGGACGTCGTGGCCGGCGTGCGCACTCCTTCTCCCATCAGCCACCTGAAGGATCAGATGCCGGAGGTGTACGATCAGTTTGTTGAGATCGCAACCCGTCTGGAGAACTACTTCCGCGACATGCAGGATATGGAGTTCACCATCGAGGACGGCCACCTGTACATGCTGCAGACCCGTAACGGCAAGCGTACCGCTCAGGCTGCTCTGCAGATCGCATGCGACCTGGTGGACGAGGGCATGATCACCGAGCAGGAGGCTGTCCTGCGCGTGGAGCCCAAGCAGCTGGACACCCTGCTGCATCCCCAGTTCGACGCTGCTGCCCTGAAGGCTGCAGAGGTCGTCGGCAAGGGCCTGGCAGCTTCTCCCGGTTCCGCCTGCGGCCAGATCGTCTTTACTGCTGAGGAAGCAGAGGAGATGGTCAAGTCCGGCAAGATGAAGAAGGTCGTTCTGGTCCGTCTGGAGACCAGCCCCGAGGATATCGTGGGTATGCAGGTCTCTCAGGGCATCCTGACCGTCCGCGGCGGCATGACCAGCCACGCAGCCGTTGTTGCTCGCGGCATGGGCACCTGCTGTGTCTCCGGCTGCGGCAACGACAATGACGTGAAGATCGACGAAGAGGCAAAGACCTTCGAGATCAACGGCCATAAGTTCGTTGAGGGCGACTGGATCTCCATCGACGGTTCTACCGGCAACATCTACGGCGAGCAGGTCGCTACCGTCGCCGCCACCGGCAACAAGAACTTCAACCGCTTCATGGGCTGGGCAGACGCCGCTCGTCAGCTGCTGGTCATGACCAACGCCGACAACCCGCGCGACGCACAGCAGGCCGTTGACCTGGGTGCTGAGGGCATCGGCCTGTGCCGTACCGAGCACATGTTCTTCGCTGAGGACCGCATCAAGGCTGTCCGTGAGATGATCTGCGCACGCACCGTGGAAGAGCGCGAGGCTGCTCTGGCCAAGGTCGAGCCGTTCCAGCAGGGTGACTTCGAGGCCATGTACCGCATCATGGGTGAGCGCCCGATGACCATCCGTTATCTGGACCCGCCCCTGCACGAGTTCCTGCCCACCAAGGACGAGGACATCAAGGAGCTGGCTGCCGACATGGGCATGACCTTCGAGGACCTGAAGAATGTGGTTGCTTCTCTGCACGAGTTCAACCCCATGATGGGTCACCGTGGCTGCCGTCTGGCTGTCACCTATCCCGAGATCGCTGCTATGCAGACCCGCGCTGTGATCAAGGCTGCCCTGAACGTCTCCGCTGAGACCGGCTACATGATCACCCCGCACATCATGATCCCGCTGGTTGGCGAGGTCAAGGAGCTGAAGTTCGTCAAGGACGTTGTGGTCAAGGTTGCTGACGAGCTGATCGCTGCTGCTGGCGTTGATATGAAGTATCAGGTCGGTACCATGATCGAGATCCCGCGCGCTGCCCTGACCGCAGGCGAGATCGCCAAGGAAGCTGAGTTCTTCAGCTTCGGCACCAACGACCTGACTCAGATGACCTTCGGCTTCAGCCGTGATGACGCTGCCAAGTTCCTGGGCGCATACTACGAGAACAAGATCTACGAGAGCGATCCGTTCCAGCATCTGGATCAGATCGGCGTCGGCAAGCTGGTCAAGATGGCTGCACATGACGGCCGTGAGACCCGCCCCGATCTGGGTCTGGGCATCTGCGGCGAGCACGGCGGCGATCCCACGTCCGTCGAGTTCTGCCACAAGGTCGGCCTGGACTATGTCTCCTGCAGCCCGTTCCGTGTCCCCATCGCCCGCCTCGCCGCCGCACAGGCTGCGATCAAGGAAATGTGAGCGATCTTTTGAGCGTTCACAAAGCGGCTTGAAACTTGCAAACCTTTGATGTGACTGCGTTTGCAGACATCATTGGCTGAAAACAAACAAAATCCGGTATTGTTCCGTTTGGAGCGATACCGGATTTTTTGCATCTTTTGCGGGGCAGGTTGAGAAAAACCGCGTCATGGACAGATTCCGTGTGCCGCCGGTACTCGGAATGGCACTCTGAATGGCACGCGGAAGCGGCACTCGGAAGGGTTGGCGCTATCAACGAAAGTGATGCATTGCCTTTGGTGTGGTCGTGCGGTACAGTCCGTGCAGAGGTGATGCAGCATGAGGTTTTATTACAGGCGCGGAGGAAAGGGCGCAGCGCCGGAGGGTTTTGACAGAGTCTACACGGAGGTCGATGGGGACGGCAACGTCCTGCGGGAGCTGCTTGCGTATGTGAGAGCGGGCGACAGTGTAACCGTGGAGATGGGTGGTGAGCTGGGCGGCACAGACGGTGCGTTCACGGAGATGGCACTTGCCCTCTATCGACAGCAGGCGACTTTGCTCTGCAAGTCTCCTAAGATTGACACGGCGGCAGGTCATTGGCAGGCGGTGCTTTCCGACCTTGCGCTGTTGACAAGCAGGGACACCGGAGATGCGGCGCGGCTGTCTCGGTTTATGGAGGAGCTGCACCGGTGCTTCGACCTTGTGGAGAGACGACAGATGACCGTAGCGGAGGTCTGCCGGAAAATGAGCATTGGGAAGACAACCTACTACCGTTATTGGCGTAAGGTCAAGAGTGCCCCGCAGAGGGAGCGTCACACAGAGCTTTTTGAGGAATTGCAGGCCAAAATAGAAGCAAATGAGTTGAGTATTTCCGCGGCTTGCAGACAGATGAATATCGGTGCGGGAACGTATTACAGGATGCGGGATCAGTAAAAAAAAGAACACGGCGTTCCAAATGTTCCGAATTCAGAATGATGTGGTTTTGCGGTCAACAGGAGATAGTGATTCGACAAATTGGGGAGGTATGGAACGGCACTATAGGTGAGAAGCCCTCTTACGGTCGGAAATGGAGGGCAGGAGATCAGTGCGCGGCTGCTTCAATGAGAGTAAACATACATTAGTGCGGTCGGCGCAGACAGTCATTGCGGAAGCACGGGCATACACAACAACGGAGGTGCAGTATGAAAAAAACGAATGGGCATGACGAGGGGCATTTCTATATCCGGTTCCCGCGCACGAGAGGACTTCCGCCGCACAAGCGACGGCACACGCCAAATGCCGGAAATGCCAGAAAGGACTTTACTTATGCGGCGCAGCCCTGTATAATCATTTAAGATAGAAAATCGTCGAAAGACTATGCTGCAGGGCCATATGTCTGAGCGGGAGAGCCCCTATGATCGACCGACCGCACCCTTAAGGCAACACCGCGCAGTGAAAGCTGCGGTATTGCCTTAGCAGGACTGCGGTCAGTTTTTTTCTCTGCGAAAGGAGGGAGCATCGGTGAACCGCGTGTTCCGCGAGGAAAAGAAATATCTGATCTCGCTGCCGGAGGCGCTGCAAGCCTGCCATCGGCTCGCGCAGGTCATGCACGAGGACCCGCACAACGGCATAAGCGGCTACCCTGTCCGCTCGCTTTACTTCGATACGCTCGACGACAGGGACTTCCACGAAAAGGCTGCGGGCGTAGAGCTGCGGCGCAAGCTGCGCCTGCGCTGCTATGATCCGGCGGCAGACTTCGCCATGCTGGAGATGAAGCAGAAGCAGGGCGCAAGTCAGCTCAAGCGCTCTCTGCGCGTGACACGGGAGGATGCCCAAGCGCTCACGCGCGGCGACTATGCGCCGCTGCTGCGGTATCCGGAGTCTTTTGCCGCGGAGTGCTACGCGCTGATGCACAGCCGGTGCTATCGCCCCAAAACGATCGTAGAATACAACCGCAAGGCATTTATCGCCAAGGAGAACAAAATACGCATTACCTTTGACAGCCGCATTGTTTCCGTCGAGAGCTGCTTCGACCTCTTTTCACCGCGGCTGAACATGAACCCCGTGCTCGATCCGTACTGCGTGGTGCTTGAGGTCAAGTACAACGGCTTTCTGCTCGATTATCTTCGCGAGCTGATCAACAGCGTGGATCGCAGTGAGCTTTCTGTCAGCAAATATGTGCTTGCCCGCCAAAACGGATGTCAGACGAGGCTATAGGAGGAAAACACCATGAGACAACAGATCCTGAACCTTTTTACCACACCCCGCGATATGTCGTGGGAGGATATTCTGCTCAATATCGTCCTTGCCGCCGTGCTGGGCTTTTTTATCTTCCTGTCCTACGCCATCTCCCACCGCGGGACGATCTACAGCCGCAAGTTCAACGCCTCACTCGTCATTCTCGCGGTGCTGACGGGGACGGTCATGACCGTCATCGGCAACAACATCGCGCTGTCTCTCGGTATGGTGGGCGCGCTGTCCATCGTCCGCTTCCGCACCGCCATCAAGGACTCGCGCGATACGGGTTATATTTTTTGGTCCATCATTGTCGGCATCTGCTGCGGCGTGGGTGATTATGCCGTGGCCTGCATCGGCAGCGCCGTGACCTTCGCGGTGATCCTGCTGCTCGGCTGCATCAAGAGCGATAACCGGATGCTGCTCATCATCCGCGCCCACCGCAGCAAGCAGGAGCCGATCAAGGCGCAGGTCTACAAGCTCTTTCGCGCCAAAGCGACGCTGCGTGTGGAGAACACGACGGAGGATACGGTCGAACTGATCTACGAGATCACGCAAAAGCTCCTGCGCCGCGCGGAGCTGACAACGCCGGACATTCCCGGCAGCATCTATTCGCTGGGAAGCATCGACTATGTCAATCTTGTCATGCAGAACGACGAGGTGTCGAACTGAGAAACCGGAAAGAGGGGAGCGGAGACGAACATGAAATACAAGCGAATGGCTCTTGCGGCCTGTGCGCTGCTGCTTCTCCTATCCGCAACAAACCTGTCAGCCGTGCTGACCGATGAGCACCCACGCTATCATCAGCATCTTGAGCGCCCCGCCTATACACCCTGTGCCGAGCATGACGGCGAGACGCTCTGCACGCATCTGCCGCTCGTGCTCATCGACACAGGCGGAGAGGCGATCCCGGGCGTGCCCATCCAGAGCGGCGGCAGCGGCCGGGGGGGCGGGGCGTTCACCACCGCCAT
>ERZ859967.1445-NODE-1445-length-10937-cov-1.683422_pt1 | contig 10937 bp, 8 predicted proteins | sample MGYA00510115_ERZ859967 | MGnify/ENA primary metagenome ERZ859967 (study PRJEB30046, sample SAMN00715171) | human gut metagenome | study: EMG produced TPA metagenomics assembly of the A metagenome-wide association study of gut microbiota in type 2...
CTGCTGGTCAGCTCCTCCCACCCTGTCTCGTATATCCGTTTGCGGATTTTCTCTACCAACGGCTTTGCGGTTCTTGTCTGTCCATTCACAAGCAATATCTTCATTTGCAGGGCTAATGCCACAAACAGGCATCGCATATCATTTTCCTGCTCCATAAGAGGTATCGTCCCTGTCACAAGCACAAGTGCATGGAAGCAGTTATTATTCTGGTAATACCACTCCGCAAGTGCTATCTCGTATACACCCTTTCCACCACTCCCATAGAGCTTCCCTATTGCTTCCGTGATGGTGTCCTTATAACGCTCCAAGCATGGTCCAAATCTCGTAAAATCCCGAAAGCCATTTAAAATGCTTGGACGGCAGGCCGACATCGTAAGGCTCATGATCGGTACTGCGCCGGCCTTTATAAGAAAGAACGCAATCCTGAGAAACATGAAATCATCCGTATAAGGCATGACCAGTTCTGTGCTAATCCTGTAAAAATCACTGTGATCAAAGTCCTGCAGCTGCCAGTTTCTCGGTGTCTTACCTAAAATTGCTACATATTCTTTTGCATCGTCCAATCGTCCCGCCATCGCACAAAGCAGGGCAGGATGTGTTATAAGCACTGGATTGTTTACATAATCCTCCCGCTTAATGCTAAAAATATAATCGCGGCAATTCCATAATGCCGGCATGGAAAAAGGATGCTTTGCAAACTCCTCCAAAACCATTTCAAGTAACTGTCCTTTTTTATCGGCCGCCCGCATAATACGCAACATCTCTTTCCGTGTGCGCGGGTAGGTCTGTTTTTCTTTTTTTGCCATTTCATTCATCCTTATCTGAAAGTTTAAGACTACTCAAGTTCAGTTATATTTATTTCATTCGCTCTTGTAAAGCAAACTTAGGTTATGGAAAACACAAACCAAAAGTCAGACTTTTCTCCTTTCCGCAATGCCTCAACGGCTGAAAATCAGGCATTTACGGCATTCAGAAAATACATCTATATTAAAATCACAAATTAAAATTCATTTTCACTTTATAAACCACATTATCCGCTGTCAATGGGCAATAAGTCCTGTAGTGCACCATTTCGAGGGCTGTTGCATAAAAAACCGCCTGCCCTGTTTTGTTATGCAGAGCAGACGTTTTTCGTCTATGTATATATAATTGATATTACATTCCGTACCTTATTACATAATAGATAATATACACCCGGCCGGGACAACCACCGTTTTTCAACTGTTGTGTTCTCCTTTATCTTAGTCAACGTCTCCTGTCTGTCTTAACGGACCTTCTCAGCATCCCACTCCATTACGGATCCGGTCGCTGCATCAATCGTGAATTCGTATTCCGTTCCACCGTAGATGATCTTTCCTTCATATTCCGGACGTCCGTCATCATAATCAAGCTTCCATTCGTAGAGATCCTTGTCTGTTGCACCGCTTACACGGTCAAGGGCTGTTTTCTTTGCATCTGCCTCACTGACCATAACGCTCCTGCTGTCTGCTCCCATCGTTTTTTCTTCATATGCGGAGCTGATGATCTCTCCGGTGTCTGCCGCAATCTCATAGTCATACTTGGCACCGCCTGCATACCATTCAATGTCATATACCTGACGTCCGTCTTCATAATCAAGCTTTGACTTGGTGATCGTTGCGTCCGCTGCCTTCACTCCGGCATGCTCCAGTGCAATCTTCTGTGCTGCTGCTTCATCCACGGTTCCGGTACCTGTTGCATTCTGTGCCGGTGCAGCGGCTGAGGTCTGTGCCGTAGTAGGGACAGTGGAGTCTGCTACCTCCGTCTGCGTCCCGGAAGCCTGTGCATTCTGTTCCTGGCTGCTCATTTCCATGACAGCTCCTGTCTCTGCATTGATCGTGTAGGCGTAGGCATACTCTCCGGAAGTAAATTCCACCTTATAGCAGGCCACTCCCGCCACCTCACTTAAGGTCGTGGCTGAAATGTCTGCATCTGCCGCTTCAATATCCGCTGCTTTTAACGCCGCTTCCTGTGCCTCCTCCATAGGGATCATCAGTGTCTGCTCCTTCGTCTGCTCCTGGCTGCTTTGCTGCGGAATACTGGCTGCCGCATTGTCTCTGCATCCGGTCAGGGTCATTGCAAGTGCAAATGCCGCTCCGGTAAAAATCCATTTCTTTCTCATACTCTTTCTTATCCTCCATATCAGATTGGAATGCGTAAAGTGTAACCGATATCCTGCCAGATTACAAGTGAAATTTTTGTGTACAGGGTATATTTGTAAAAATCTAACAAATATAGTAACACTTGCAATACCGTAAATTGCGCCGCCCATGCCTCTTTTTACAGATTCCCTGATTGTCTCCATTTTGTATAACAAAAGGCAGCCCACTATGGACTACCCTGATAAAAATAAAAAGCAGCAAATCATTTGCTATGTGCCGTGGCAGATGAAAAGTATTCGTACCATAAATTTTTCCTATCTCAAAATGCCAATATATGCCGAAAACGCGAGATTTTATCAAGTTTCCAGGCATTCGATTTTTTAGGTGCAAACTACATAATTGGCATATCTTCGCATATTTCAGCATTTCATAGACGTGTATAGTGGTAAAATCGTAGCAGAAATACCAAGCAATTACTACTATGATTTATTTTTGGGTGTTCATTTGAACACACTTTTTTCCCCAGGGGTGTTCACTTTTTAGCAATGGGTGTGCAGATTGATTTCACACACTTATCATCATCAATTACTTCCCCCACTTCAAGCTCATCAACGATTTCATCATCTTTATCTCCAATCAAAAAAGCACCCAGATTAATCCCCAATGCCAAGCCACACTATATAAACATGGGATGAATTCTCTTTTTACAATGCTTTACCCATCAAAAATGATTACAAAATCCTAAATTTTATTATAACATTCAAGGCTTATTTTTACCAGCAAAAAAGCCCCCCGGCGAAATACGGGGGTGCCAGGAATCGATTATTCCGTCTTCTCATCACCGGTTAAAAAATTTTTAAAGCTGGGGTACAAATCAGTTCTAGCGGCAATATTCCTTGAACATTATTACAAAAACTGATTTTTGTGTCCACACTGTTTAATTCTGCGAAAATTTGCGCGAAGGTTCCATCGGTCTTCTATCAGAAAATCCGTACAGATTATTATCTCTCTGCATTTTGTTGATAATAATATTGTGTTTATTCGGTTTTGCGTATACAATAGTAATTATAATTTTTAGGAGAATATTATGGACTATATATCAGTAAAAGAGGCCGCGATAAAATTTAAATTGTCAGAAAGACGTGTCCAGAAGCTCTGCGAAACTAAAAGAATCGATGGCTGCAAAATGGTAAGTGGTGTTTGGCTGATCCCCTCTGATTCCACGAAGCCTGTTGACGAAAGGTTATCCGATATTCCAGATTCAGATGAATATCTGACTTTAAAAGAATTATGTGATGAATTATCTATCTCAACTGCTACGGGGAGGAATTGGATTAAACTCGGTAAAATAACCCCAGAGTATACCGAAAAAAAGACTCCGTATTTTTCAAAAAAATATGTGAAAAGTCTGCATGCTGAACTTCAGTCCGGCAAAAACAAAGCCTTAAAAAGCCGAAGGAACAAAAAGTTTGTATCCGGAAATTCACTATACAATTCCTATGTTTCCGAACAATGTAAAAACATACCTGCCCTGCAAAGGCTGTTAGCGTCAGCTTCAGACAATAACCTTGTCTTAGATATTTCAACAATTCAGTTATTGGTTGCAGATTGTGCATTACATTTATTTTTGTCAAAAAACAATACACATATAAATGCGAATACTAATCTCCTGCTTGGATTTCTTGTAAATGAGCTTTCAATAGGAGAATATGACTGTTTGATTTCGGAGCTGATTGATGACACAGATTCAGCTATAAGCTTTTGTAAAGAAAATCCTTTATTATTCAATATGGAGTATATTTATGAGGCTGATGAAGATATACTTGGCCTTATTTATATTTCCTGCAAAAATATAGGAAACAGAAAAGCTACCGGTTCCTACTATACATCAACAAGGGTTGTAAAAAATCTTATTAGCAGGCTTTCTTTTCAAGAACCGGTGAAAGTATTAGACCCTTGCTGTGGAACCGGAAATTTCCTATTACAGCTACCTGATGTTCTTCCATTCGATTCAATATATGGGAACGATATTGATGCAGCAAGTGTAAAAATCACCAGGCTAAATATGGCATTAAAATATAATGTTCCTGTCGCAGCAATTTACGAACATATAACAGGACAAGATTATTTAACCGACTATGCCGAAAAGGATTTTCAGTACATTATCGGTAATCCGCCCTGGGGATACGATTTTTCGGAGGAAGAAAAATCACACCTTAGAACTATATATAAATCCGCCACAGGAAAAAACATAGAATCGTATGATGTTTTTATTGAACAGGCACTTAATCATCTTACAGATAACGGTCATTTAGCATATGTGCTTCCGGAAGCAATATTAAATGTTAAGGCACACACAAATATTCGCAAAACAATTCTGGAAAACTGCTCAATAAAAAATCTTGTCTTTTTAGGCAATGCATTTGATGGTGTTCAATGCCCATGTATTATACTCGATTTACAATGTACACGCTCTCCTCTCTCAACCGTTGGTATGAATGTCAATACCGGTACAGCTTCATTTACCATCAACATCGAGCGGACCGTAAGTGCTGAATATTTTAGTTTTACCACATCCGATGCAGAATACAATGTTCTGTGCAAAATCACAAGCATGCCAAACTCAGCATATCTACTTGACAATGCCGATTTTGCACTAGGGATTGTCACTGGAAACAATAAGGAATATATTTCTGATATAAAGAATGAAAACAACGAAATGATATTGAAAGGTGCAGACATCTGTAAATACCATATCACCCGAACCAACAATTACATTGTTTTTAAGCCTGAAAATTTTCAACAGGCAGCACCAACCGAAATGTATCGTTCCCCGGAAAAGCTATTATACAGGTTCATAAGTAGTCAGTTAGTATTCGCCTATGACGACAAACAGACTCTTTCGCTTAACAGTTGTAATATTGTCATTCCCAGACTACCGGGGATAAAAATAAAATACGTTCTTGCAATACTTAATTCCAGAATTGCTCAATTCATCTATAAAAAGGAATTCAATTCAGTAAAGGTATTGCGTTCACATATTGAGAACATACCTATCCCTACAGCAGATGCTTCAACACAAGCTGAAATTATTGCCCTCACAGACAAGCTTATTTCAGGGCTTCAAGCAGCTGAAGCAGAAAAGGTATACGATGAACTAGACCTTCTTGTTTCCAAAGCATTCAATCTGGATTCAAATGAAATCGAAATCATAAACAAGGCTGTCGAAGGGGATAATAAGTTTCTTGCTTAATCTTTAAAGAGAGCCAATGCCATAACCGGACATTGGCTCTCCTTCATTCCCTCTATGCTGTTTATCCGAATAGCCCGGACAATCCGGGGTCCTCTTTTCTGAAATGTATTTGTTTTTATAATTATACACTATTTTTCATTCGTTGCCAGCCCAAAAAATCTTCTCCTTAAACCCGCCTCTGTTTTCCCTCTTCTCATCGCGCACCTTCATAAGCTCATCAATCGAATATCCGCGTGCCTCACAGATTGTAAAAAGCACCTCCAGAACATCAGCCATCTCCTCAAGAGACTTGTCCGCCTGATACTCTGCAATCTCCTCGTCAAGCTTCTTATCAAGCTCCGTCAAAAATTCCTCATCAGACAATGTCCGTATAATCGGATTTTTGCCGTCCGACATTATTATCTGCGGAATTTTATCTCTGACCAGCTTTCCCATAGCCGCTAACCCTCCATGTTATGTTTTATTTTTATCCCCCTGCATACTGCAAGCATAGCTTGCAGTACTGTCTCCAATAAGTTGTTTGAAAGTTTCACTTTCAAACTTATCCCTTGCATACTGCAAGCATTGCCTGCAGTACTGCCTCCAATAAATAGTTTGAAGGTTTTGCTTTCAAAACTTATGCCTCTAACCGCTTCGTCCATTTCTTAAATCCCACATTCTGCGCCGACATATACAACGGCTCAATTATCTTGAAAATCCCATCGGAGTACTCCTTTTCCGACAGCTTTCTTGAATACAAATCAAGCCGCGCGGCGCTGTCATTAAGATTTTTGTTTAAAAATTTATCCAGCAATTTTCTTATTTCGGAGTTCTCCTCCGCAATTCCAAACGCGAGGTGATGCTGATGTGCCATCTTTTTCAAGTCTATATCCATGTCCGGCAGATCGTTGCTCTTATTTATATTTACCCGCTTAAAGGTCGGTGTCAAATTCCAGATTTCATCGCTCGCAATAAAAGACCACGGTATAAAATGGTCAATCTCCAGCTGTCCGAGCTGTTCAAAGCTGTCCTTATTGAACACCTTTCCGGTATAACAATCCGTAATCTCTGCCCTGTCAACAACGGCACGCCAGAACCGGTTCGCCTCCTCAAGCTTTCTCTTTTCAGGTGCGGAAATCTTGTTCGGTATCCCCGGGATTGTCGGATTTCTCCGCTGCAGATAATCAATCAGCTTGTACTGCACCCACCCCTCCAAAATTTCACTGTTTTCGCTCAGATAGGCAAACCAGTCGTCCTGTATGATAATCTCGGTTCTGTAGCGCATGTACTCGCCATAATAGTATAACAGCCGCTCCTGCTGATTCAGCTCATTAATTTTCTTTGCACTCCCTGTAGGAAATTCTGCCAATGTCTTATCGTGCAGAAAGCAGGACTGCAGATGATACGGGACATAATTTATCAGTGCACCTTTAAGCCTGGCAATCTCCTTTGTATTATAATCGAGAAGCATATTGTAAATCTTGTCCGTATTCTCGGACGACTTAACCCCCGTCTGCTCAAAAACTATCTTCACAATCTTTTCAAGGCTGTCATTAGGTCCAAGATTCAGATGATACTCGTTCACCATATAATAAGCGTCCGCCATCATCCGGCAGAGCAGCTCATTATACGTCATTCTCTGCTTTCCGTCCCCGACTCTGCTCAGAATAGCCCGAAACCAGAAGAGCTTATAGCACTCCGTCGTCTTGTCGAAAATTCTTTGGAGGTCGTTGATATTCAGTTGTGGGGATTGGGGGAGATTCATCATCATGGGCTGCCTCGCGAAATTAGTGGGTTATTACATAGTATAATCTAATAATAACACATGTTAGAGGTCTTGTAACCTGACATAGTTGGCAAATTTAAGAAATAATTCAGGCACCGGCTTCTCGACAACATTTTATACTGAAATATTCTTCTAAATTAAGTTGAGATATATTAGCAATATCATCACATATCACTTTCCAATTTGGTCTATTTTTCCTAAGCGTGGCGCATGCATCCTCATTTACTTCTATCAATCCAATCGTATTAAAACCTGCCTTTTCAACTCCAAGAGCCAGTCCACCTGCCCCGCAAACAGTTCAATGGTTGTATACATCTTTTACCTCTCTTTTTCCAATGGACGTATTATCTATTTTAAATTTAAAACATTCAAATGAAATAAAAGAATCTATTTTCTTAAATTTTTCATAAACATACTTTTTATATTATATTGTTTATAAAAACATTTTCAAGCTATTTGTATTTGCGTTTAAAATTTTTAGATATTATCGTATTCCTTTTGTTCCAATCTCGCCTAGACACTTATCATATTTTCTATTTGAGGGGAATGACGTGAATCCAGGCCTGGAAATATAATTTCGAGTTTCATCATAATACACGCTTAATACCTCCAAATCTTTTGGAAGATATCTTTTTAAATATTCTCTTATGCATTCACCATCCATATTGCTTCACCTTCCAAGATCAATTTATTATGCCTTACATTTTCAATATAAAATATTTCTATTCCATCCATATTTAATAAAAAATAATGCCCCATATTCTATGACAGATATATCTTTATTCTTAAAAATAATTATACAAATATTTCAATATTAATTCCAATACATTTCTATATTTTAAATAAAAAATAAAGCATACCAGATACTGAGTCTGTTATGCCTTACTTGCTCTGTCCTATTCTATTATCTAATTTTTTCCTATCTGCTAAGTAAGTCCCTCATTGACTATATAAACAAAACTATTGTTTTATAATACCTACCGCCCCATCAGCTTCCTATACTTAAGCCCCTTCTTCACAATATACACCACAAGGAACCCCGCCGCGAACACCGTGGATATGATAAGCATTGTGCCGATCTCAATATGAACGTAGGACAGGGTCACAAAGCTGAAAATAAGAAGCATTATGAGCATCCAGCCGAACGCAAGTGCCGTGGTCACGAACAGCATAACTACATCCATAACCACATCCTGAGCCGTGAACGGCTTTTGCGGGTACTCTGCGCTGATATTCTTAAGCTTGTTCACGCTCTCCTGCTTTTTATCCTTGTACATTTTTGATAAGTCTCTTTCCATGTTCAGGCTTTAACCTCATTTCAGTTCATATTATATCAGGTGATTGTACAGCTTCGCTTTGCCTTGCGCAACGCGCGTTTGCCGCACACCAAGCTGCACAATCACCTATTTATATTTTATCATAATTTTACCCCTTTAAATACTCTTATAACGTATATTGTATTTAAAAGGTCCAAATCAGCAATTCTTACGGTTATACCCTAATCAACCACCCTGCTCCCCCACAGTGTGAGCTGGTTGGTATTTCCAAGTGCTGTGAACACGATTGTCTCCACGTTCGTGCCCTCAATATCCATCTTTAAAATTACACCACTGTAGGTCTCGCCGTCAAGTGTAAGGTCGATGTAGGCTGTGCCCTTGTCGCAGCTCCATGTTCCGGCAAATGCTCCTGTGACCGTTCCATCAGCGCCAAGTGTTATTGTCTGTGGCGTGTTCAGACCTAAATTCTTGTAGTCGATGTCAAGCTCATGGAGAATAACATCATACTTGCCCGCAATCTCGTCTGCGGAAAAACCGTTCTCATCAAGCTTCTCTCCTGCTGTCTGGTACGGTGCAGCCACCAGCCATCCGTTCTTGTTCAAAAAGAGCTGATGAACCTTAACATAGTGGCCTTCGTTTCCGCCGGTTGTTCTGGTATGAAATACGATGTATGCCCTTCCGTCATCATCGACAAATGCGCTGTTATGTCCCTGCGCAACCTGTCCCTGTGAGAAGCTTCTCCACTTGTAACCGCCGAAAAGCCTGATTCCGGCAGAATCGTTTGTGTTGAGTATGTAGGTATCGTAGAACGGATTTCTGCCGTTCTCATCAAGGTACTCGCCATCAGGTGTACTGCTCCTGTACACTCTCACGTTGTAGCCGCCCTTTGCGAAAAGCTCACCGTAGGACATGAACAGCCAGTAGTAATCGCCTATCTTCTGTATGTACGAGGCCTCTCCGGTCACATATTTTCCTCCGGCAATCTTCCTGCCAAAGTAAGGGTCGGAATGAATACCGTCCTCGTATGTTACGCTGTAATCTCTGAAGCCTGTCTCCTCGTCAAGCTTGAGCATAAAGATTCCACCGCTCCAGGAGCCGTAGCTCATCCAGAGGTTTCCGTCGTCATCGTAGAAAACGCAGGCATCAATATTGTTAGGGTAGTAATCCCCCCATGCCCTCTTATATCTGTCCGCAAGCTCGGTTTCCCCCGTCACCCTTGCTACATCCGTCTCATTATAGTATTCCTCATTATAGAAGCCTGAGTACACTACTATGCCCTGATACTCCCAGTCGCCCTCAAGTGTATCCGCTGTGAGAAGGACGATTGAGGAATACCACTTGTCACCGTCAACCGAAAGGTACATGCACCACTTGCCAAGCTTATCGTTGTACACGACATCAGGCGCCCACATGTAGCCGTCGACCTGATAGCCGGTGCTTCCGTGTGCAGACCACGCTGCCGGCTCCTTCAATATTTCTCTATAATCTGTGGAGAGATTGTTGGTAAAGCTCTCCCAGTTCTCGAGGTCGTATGACTTCGCCCATGCCCTGTGTGATCCAAAAATATAATAGCACTTCTTTCCTTCCTTGTCCTCGCCAACTATTATGGATGGGTCATGGCAGCTCACAATCTTTATTGACTTTAACTCATCCTTTGAAAATTCAACATGATTCTGAAACATAATGACATCCACAATATACCTTACGGTAACCTCCTCACCACCATACTTTACATAGACATAAGGTCTTAAAGTTACAGTCTCAACAGAACCGCTTATCTTCTCCTTGGTAACCTCGGCAGGATTTTCAACTTTCGATGCCTCCTGAAGAACTCCCTCGTATGAGCTGCTCTCTCCGTACTTTATCGCTCCGCCAAACGCGGGTGCCTCAGTCTGTGCAAGCTTATCGTCATTGCTTGATGCCGCATACACCCTGCTTATCGTATATCCGTCCCTGTCATTCTTTACTGTGAGAGTGTACTTGATATCCTCCCCGGCTTTATATTCCTCCTTATCCGTCGACAGTTCCACTGTGATGTCATTCTCCGTCTTAGAGCACACCACGCCTGTCCCTTCTGTCGATGTTGTGTTATCAGCATCAGATGAACTATTCTTATTTCCGGCGCATCCGGCAACCAGTCCCGCCACCATCAGCGGCAATAGAACACACCGAACCAATCTGCCCGAACCTCTTCTCATGCCCTCACCTCCTGAATTATTATCAAATATATAATTGTGAAACTTAATTTCTCCGATAAACAGTTATGTATTTTTATTAATAAACTTCCTGAACCTTTGAAACTAATAATTGTCCGCATAGCAAACTAATTTTGTAATCCATAGTAATTCGCATAGCAAACCGATTTTCGCAATTTCCTTTTTTAGTGGATATTATTCTCGTACCTGAACACCGGCTTGCCATCCTCATCCCACTTCACTTCCATGAGCATGGTATGTCTGTTAGGATCATACAGTGGATCCCCGACAATCTCAGGATAGGTGCGCGCATGGTATACACACACA
>ERZ859967.1448-NODE-1448-length-10926-cov-1.864686_pt1 | contig 10926 bp, 10 predicted proteins | sample MGYA00510115_ERZ859967 | MGnify/ENA primary metagenome ERZ859967 (study PRJEB30046, sample SAMN00715171) | human gut metagenome | study: EMG produced TPA metagenomics assembly of the A metagenome-wide association study of gut microbiota in type 2...
TAACTGCTGCCGCCTCCGGATTACCTCCGACCGCATACAGATTCTTTCCGAAGGTTGTCTTGTTCCAGATAAACCATACAACCACAACCGCAACAACCGCCCAGAGAATGATTGTCGGGAATCTTCCTATTTTAGGAATGAACATTGCCGGAATCGAGGACTCAATTGCTCCGAAGGACACGCCCTTGGTAGCATAGGTTACAAGTCCGAAAATAATAAGCATGTTTGCCATTGTCGAGATAAATGGATGCATCTTAAATTTTGCCATGAAGAAACCCGCACCGGAAGCAAAGGCAGTTGTCAGAAGCACGCACACAACCAGTGCAAGAATCGCCCTCATAGGTATCGGAATACCCGTGAAATCAAATATATGACCGAATACTCCACCTGTATTAACACCCTTATGCATGATTATTGTCGCCGTTACCATACCCATGCCGACCATTCTTCCTACGGAAAGGTCTGTACCGGTTAAAAGAATCAGACCTGCAACACCAAGTGCAAGAAATACTCGCGGTGATGCCTGCTGAAGAATATTCAGGATGTTCGCCATAGTGAACAGTTGTGTATTCTTTACAATCGGCGTAATAAAGCAGAGAGCAATAAATATTAATATAATTACAATATAAAGACCATTTTTATAAAGGAACTGTGAGGTATTAAATGTATATTTATAATTTTCCAGCTTCTGCTTACGTCTCTGCGCGTAAGTAAACTTCGACATACGGAGCAGATCAATCAGATGATATTCATGCACAAATGCCTCATGCTTTCTGTCCTTTATTTCCTGAAGCTTGGATTCATGCATCATCTGCGCATCATACAGGCGGTTCTTGTATACATATTTTTCATCCTTGATTTCCTGTCTATCCTTAAGCTCAGAAAGTGCTTTCGTATGCTCCGCCTTAAGCCTTTCGCGTATTCCTTCATACTCGGCATTCTCTGCTTTTGTTGCAGCCGCACAGCTCTCAACCACTTTTCTATAATAATCATTTTTATAGTGGGCGCCAAGATACGACTCTGCATCCGCAATCAGCCCGGAGACCTTGTCCTTATTCTTTTTCTCAATCTCCTTTGCCTTTTCAAGCTGTTCCTTATCCTTGCGGATTATCTCCTGTCGCTCCTGTTTTGTATAATTTTTATCCTCCTTCGTCAGTGCTATATGTGTTTTCAACGCCTGAACCCGGTCGGAACCATCTACACGCAGGGCATCTATCTGCTCCTGTATTTTGCCGATATATTCATCTATCGGCGCTAAAAGCTTAGCTTCATCTTCTATAGAAAGACATCTGATATCATTTGCCATAGCTCTCGTACTCCTCTCTGTTACAAATACTTTGCACTAAGTCTAAGCAGCTCTTCCTGATTCGTTTCCCTGGTATTAACAATCCCTGCAAGATGTCCATTGGACATTACACCGATTCGATTGGTAATTCCGAGAATCTCAGGCATCTCAGATGAGACAACAATAATTGTCTTTCCCTGCTTTGCCATCTCTATAATCAGCTCGTAAATCTCATACTTGGCGCCGACATCGATACCTCTTGTCGGGTCATCCATCATGAATATATTAGGTGAACGCTCCAGCCATCTGCCAAATATTACCTTTTGCTGATTTCCTCCGGAAAGATTTGAAATCATATCCTCCGGTCCCATGCACTTTGTATGCATGATTCGTATTTCCTCTGCCGTCGCCCTCACCATGCTGTCATTAGAAAGAGCCACTCCCGATCTGTACTGCTTCATATTAGCAATTGTAGTATTAAAGGTAATGTCTGATTTCAGGAACAGACCATCTGCCTTACGCTCCTCTGTAATCAGCGCAAAGCCGTGGTTCATTGCATCCCTGGAGGAGCGGAAATTCATCAGCGAATCATTGAAGAAACCACGTCCCGCCGCTCTTGTACGGATACCGAATATTGTCTCAAGAAGCTCTGTACGTCCTGCACCGACCAGACCGTAAAGTCCGAAAATCTCTCCCTTTTTCACATCAAAGGTAATATCCTGAAGCTTCGGTGCATATTTTGTAGATAAGTGTTCTACCTTAAAGACCACCTCCCCCGGTGTATTATCCACCTTAGGGAAACGATTATCCAGCGACCTTCCTACCATAGCTGAAATCAGCTCATTCATGTCGGTGTCCTTGCTGTTCTTCGTCATTACCAGCGCACCATCCCTGAGAACAGATATCTGATCACATATCTCAAAAACCTCATCCATTTTATGGGAAATATATATCAACGAGATACCCTGCTCCCGTAGCTGCCGCATTATCTTAAAGAGCTTTTCAACCTCCGGTGCCGTGAGGGAGGATGTCGGCTCATCCAATACAATGACCTTAGAATTATATGAAATAGCCTTGGCAATTTCACACATCTGCCTCTTTGATACAGACATTTTTTTCATCGGCTGTGAAAGGTCTACCGTTATTCCAAGCTTACGGAACAGCTCCGCAGCCTCTTTTTTCATTTTTCCTTCATCTATTACTCCCAAAGAATTCTTTGGGTAGCGCCCGAGAAACAGGTTATCAATCACGTTTCTCTCCAGACACTGATTCAATTCCTGATGAACCATCGCAACGCCGTTTTCCAAGGCATCCTTAGGTCCGGCGAAGCTGATTTCCTTTCCATCAAGAATTATTGTGCCCTCGTCTTTTTGATATGTTCCAAAAAGACATTTCATCATTGTCGACTTGCCGGCACCATTCTCGCCCATCAGACCCATTATCGAGCCTTTCTTTACATCCAGATTAATATGCTTTAAAACCTTATTTCTTCCGAATGACTTGCTCATGCCGCGGATCGACAAAATAATATCCTTCTTGTCTTCTGCCATATCACCACTCCTCTTTTAGAAAAGGGGGTGTCAGGTTACCCTGACACCTCCAAAGCCTTTGCTGACATATCTCAATCATTCTACTGCTGAAGGAGAGATGTATAAGATGTTGCATTATCTGTCTTAACCATATTGATTGCGAATGCATCATATTCTCCCGGATTACCAAGACGGTTTGTAATGTTGGATTCTGTCTGTCCATCACGGCCGATGTAATCAACCTTAAGGTTCATAAGATCATCGTAGTTCTGAAGAAGCGGCTGATAGGTTGAGCTTAAGAAGTTATCAGATGCATTGTAAATATTTAACCATACCTTCTTCTCAGGGCTCTTAGCCGTATCAAGCTGATGTGATACCTTGCTGTATACCTTGGTGGAGTCAGTGAAATCCTGATAGTTAGCTGCTGTAACCGCAATGTTCAATGCATAATAGGATCTCTCAGCCTCGCTGTATCTGTAGTCAATGCCCTCATCAAGCTTGTTGCCTGCTTCATCGGCAACACCGATACCTGTATTAACATCCACACCATCAAGAGCGTTTCTGAGAACTCTCAAGGTGAGGTAAGCCTGGACATCTGCATGCTGTGAAATTGTTCCGCCATATCCTTCAGCAATAGCAGCAACCGCATCGCTGTTGGCGTCATATCCAAATGTAGGTACCTTATTGTCCTTTGCCCATGCGTTAAACATTGACATTCCCATACCATCATTATTAGATACAACAACATCAATCTGATCGCCAAAGGAAGCTGACCATGTTCCGATTGCATTACCTGCTGTAGCTGCATCCCATGTAGCACCTGCTGAGTTCTTCATTTCCTGGGAAGCAAGCTCACGGATTGTATATGTTGTTCCATCTATATCAATAGTTGCGTCCTTAACTACTGAAGCAGAACCGTCTGTATTAGTTCCTGCCGGTGATGCATCAATCGCTCCCGATGCATCTACGCCGGTTCCAAGTGCAGAGCGGACGCCTCGTGTACGAGCGATGGAATCATTGTGTCCGATATCACCGATTGCCAGTATATAACCGATTACACCATCACCATTGCGGTCGATTGTTGCTGCATTAGCCTTGATGTAATCAAGTACCATCTGGCCTTGGAGTTCAGCACCCTGGTTTGCATCGAAACCTACATAGTATGTATCCTTATTGAAATTCAAGGCTGCCATATCAAGCTCTCCTGTTGAGCTGTTAGACGGCTGGCGGTTGAACCATACGAGAGGTTTCTCACTGTTGCCCACGCTGCCGCTATCTTTGCTGACACTCTCAGTGCTGCTGCTCTCAGTGCTGCTACTGCTGTTCGTATTATCGCTGCTGCTACTGTTGCTGCTGCTGTTGCTGCCTGATGCAGAACCACATGCAATAAGTGAAGCGGACATTGCTGTGGCTAAGAGTAATGACATAATCTTTGTTCTTTTCATAAATAACTTCCTCCTTTGAAGTGTACTTGTTATTGAGTAACCTCATTATATTATCCAAAGCAGAAAGATTACATAGAAAATTTTTATATAAACTATAATTTTTTTGTGCAACTTATTATTTATTTATATGTTTTGATTGTTTTTATTATAAATATTTTTGGCATTGTGATTATTTTTTTAATTGTGCATATCTATACATTTTGCTCTTTCTGTTTCACTGGAATGCCATATAGTCTGTTTCAATTTGGTGCAAACAGATCATCCAGTACAACAATTGACTGAATATTGGCTGCATAAGAATTTTCTACTAATCCATAGGTCGTGATCAGTGTCGGATACATTGCATATCTCGTTCCTGTCCTTTTTTGTTGTAAAAATCAATTATAGATACTATTATTTTTCACTTAAAGTAGGTTTTAATGTGAGATTAAGTAGAGTATAGTGCCTTTTATCCAATCCATATCCGTCCGCCGACTTCTACTGCCTTTTCCAGAACTGCCATGAAGAATGCGAAGCCGCTCAGGACAAAGATCAGTACGATTCCTGCCTTATCATAGATAAATTGTCCACCACTTCTGACATTTGATACCAGGATTTCCACACCAAGCATGATAAAAATCACAGGCCAGAGCTTCCATATCCACATATAGTCCAATATATGGAAGAATAGCTGTAACAGATAGATTACTCCGATAGAGATCATTGTGACTCCAAGCGTAATGGTTCCCACTCTATGCGTCATGTTCCTCACGCTCCTTATCCTCCAGCTGCTGCTTCTTGCCCTTTATCATCTGCACACCGATATAAATAATAATGACAGAGAAGACAACCTGTGGAATTTCTCCGGTCACGTTTTTCCACAGCTGCGTGGAAATATCAAAGTAACATAACACCCTGTTCACGGAATTGGTAACGATCTTCCATAATCCCGCACAGCCTATCAGTATCAATGCCCATGCAAAATACTTTCTGCATCTTTCCTGTCCAATTACATCAAAAAACTTCCACTCACCTATATTGAAGGTGTCCTCCACACTGTAGAATTCCTCATTCGGAAGTCCTGCTAGATTGTGTACATGGAAAAAGCCATAGAACCATATCACAGGCAGTACATAGCCAAATATGTCCAGGTTCAGCCAGCCGCTTAAAGCCCCACAGCCAAAGAACAAAGTCATCAGCATTGCTCCCTGCTTCATAAATCCCATATACATCTCACCAGCTCCCGGCAGCAGTGAAAAACAAAATCTCCAAAATCCATTTCCTTTACGCATCCGCATCATTCTATTCCTCTTCCTTTCCAATCTGACCTATCCATTGCAAAGCTCTGCCTACATCGCTTTCTTCCCAGTTCGTTTCTATCCGATCCATTGCATCAGCACTTGGAATCATTCCTTCCACAGTCCCCTGGTTCACGACACCAAACAGCAGAATCGCAATTGCTACCGCAACCGCTGTCTTTAGTCCATACAGGAACAGCTCGACTCTGACAGATGCCTTAGTCACCTGTCTGGCAGTCTGTGTCTGTATGCTGCGACTCTTCATCAGTACTTCGTCCTTTAATCTTTTGGGAGCTTCCAGCATTTGTGTACCTTCGACTTCATTGATCAGAAGCTCTAATTCATAATCTGTCATCTGTGTATGTTTATCCATGCCTGATCTCCCTTCCCTGCACTTTACCGTACAGCTTCTTTAACATTGCCCGTGCGCGGTATATCTGTGTCTGCACTGTCTTCTCATTTCTATCAAGCTCCTGTGCAATCTGTGCTACGCTCTGTTCCTTATAGAAGAAGCGATTAGCTATCTCATCATATGGAGGTTTCAGCCTTTCACAACACCGCTGTAACTCCTCCATTACCATCGTCTGCAGACAGGCATCTTCACTGCTGCCATCCGATGAAGTATCCTGTCTTGCCGCAAAGAATTCATCTTCTGTCGGAATTTCCCCTGCTGCACTTTTTCTCTTGTAATCCAGACACTTATTGGTAGCGATTCTTGCCAGCCATGCCTTCTCGTTCCTGCCATCAAACCTGGCTATGTTCCTGTAAGCGGATAAAAAAGTGTCCTGCGTCAGATCTTCCGCATCAAAATAATTACCTGTCATTTTATAGCAGATACTGAATATCAGATTCTGATAAGTATCCAGCCAGTATGACAACTGCTCTTCGTCACTAATTTTATCCACCTCCTGTCTGTAGTTCGATATCGCCTTACATTTATTATAACGAATGCCGTTTTGTTTTTTCTTCAACTTTTTTCAATTTTTTCATAAAATATAGAAAAAGCGCAAAAGGAGCACTACTATGTACTTTCTTGTCGGCATTCTGCTTCTCCTCGTCCTGTTCCTCTCACTCTTTCATCATCACCGTAAGGAAAAAATATGCAAAAGAATCTGTTCCATGTCCTGTGATGAGAAACTGGAACAAATCACCAGTCTGATTGAACCCTTTGGTTACACCTACATTCCCTGTCAGGATATTTTCTCTACTACCATTGATGCCCCGCAGCGAGCCTTTGGCTATACAGCACTCTATGATTATTATGCGCCACGGTTTGGCATGGTCTTTGACTGCCTGCCCATTTATTTTGACTACGGCGGACGCACCTGGCTTATAGAACTCTGGAAAGGACAATATGGCATCAATCTTGGCTGTGAAGTTGGAATTTACAAAGCCGATTCCCTGGTTGCCCAGTCTCAGCTTCGCACCACTCTTTTCCACAGTATCGAAGATCAGGAAATGCTTCCAATCTCTATTGACCTTTTCTATCAAAATAGCCCCCTGGCACATATCTGCACCAGACACTGGTGGGCGACTGCCTTTGATATGGGAAACTATGCACAGCCTTATGATCTTTCCATGGATGTCCGTATTACCTTCCCTAATATGTCAATGCTGGCTGCCTATGCCAATGTTCTGGATACTTCCGGAAAATGCCTTTACCGGGTATACGGTTTGCAGGTCATGATTCATTTTGACTACTGTTCCTCCTGTCTGCTGTCCGGCATACAAAAATGGATCTGCCGCATTACTCAATGGAAAAATCGACACATGTGTCATTTATTTATATGGATTACGAAGCCCTTTACAGCCTCCCTTGACCGTCTGCTGTATCTGTATTATTACCTTCCTGTGTCCATCCGTCTTCTGTTTCGTGACAAGAAACGACATAAATGTCACAAAAAAGGTAAAAGGAAGTGTCGCTTATGAGAAATCTGTGTGACATCAGGCTGGATAAAAGCTTCCGTACTGCCCCGGTTCTTGCTCTTACTCCCCACTCACGCATTGTACTGATCAGTGACTGTCATCGTGGCGTCGGTAACTCCAATGACAATTTTCTAAAGAATCAACATTTGTATTTTGCCGCATTGCAATCTTATTATAAACTGGGATTTACTTATATTGAACTGGGTGATGGCGATGAATTATGGGAGAACCGCAGTCTTACTGCCATCCGTGAAATCCATGGTAATGTCTTCTGGCTGCTCTCCCTGTTTGCCAGTGAAGGCAGACTATATCAGCTTTATGGTAATCACGATCATGTATTAAAAGGCAGTTCTGAGATGCCACATCTGGAAGGGTTAATTCTGAAGGTATGTGATTTCGGCACTCAAGCTCCTTGCCTGGAATTTTACCTGACACATGGGCATCAGGCAGATATGCTTAATTCTACGTTATGGAGACTCTCACGTTTCCTTGTTCGTTACCTCTGGAAGCCGCTGGAACAAATGGGTGTCCTTGATCCTACCAGTGCTGCCAGGAATTATAAGCGGCGCAGTCAAAGCGAGAAACGTCTCTCACACTGGGCAATCCATCATAACTGCTATCTTATTACAGGACATACTCACAGACCTGCTCTTGGTAACAATAACACCCATTATTTCAATACCGGAAGCTGTGTCCATCCTCGCTGCATTACCTGTCTTGAAATCGAGAATGGCGCCATTACCCTCGTGAAATGGTCGATGGAAACCAGACCAGACAATTCACTCTATGTAGCCAGGACACCATTGGCAGGTCCTCTCCCACTTCTGGAACTGGGCTCTACTCCTCCCTGACCTGCCCCGGTGTTATGCCGGTATATTTCTTAAATACGCGGCTAAAATAATAGACATCACGAAAGCCTGTCTGTGCCGCAATCTCCTCCATGGAATAGAAGCCCGTCATCAATAACTGTCTGGCACGTTCCACACGCACCGTATTCAGATAATGAAATATCGTTTTGCCTGTCCACTTTGTAAACTGCCTGTTCAGATAATCAAAATGATAATGATACTTCTCTGCCAGCATTTCCCCCGAAATTTCCTCCTGATAAGAAGTATTTAGATAGATAATCAACTGTGGAATCACCTCTCTGACCTTACCATGCACAGGTACTGTCTTTCGATGCATACTGTTGGCATAATCTGCTGCTTCTATCAATAATAACTCCTGAAAAAGACATTCTGCCTGTATCTGGTCATATGGCTCATGTCCCCTGAACAATTGCGTCATATTCCTTGCAATCTCCCTGCATCGAAGAGTTTTGAGCATCTCATCCATATGATAATATTTGGGAATCCCGATATCCTTATCCTGACTGCCAGTCCAAGCCCTACCCTGCTCTTTACCTTCTGTATCAGTATAGCCCCCTTCGGACATGCATCCTTTCCCACCAACACTCAGCTCCCTGATATCCTGTGAAAAATGCACATACAGGAAGTTACATACAGAAGTCCGATATCCCACATGCTTACGGGTAGGATCTAACAAAATACAGTCATTCTCCACCAGATGATACTCCTCTTCTCCCTCCCGCAGATACATCTCCCCCTCCAGAATATAGTAGAAAATATATTCATGATACTGCCTGCTAAAATGAATATAAGGCGGCTTCACCCTCGCAATATCCGTCATGGAAACCACAGGCAGCCTTTCTGCATTTATGTCAAATATAACGCTATTTTCCAAATCTATCTCACTCCCTTATCCATTATGAACATTGCGTTTATCAAAATTCTATATGCAGCTTGCATAGCCCCATTAAATAATAGGAAATATTACAACCCTTCACTCCATATGCGTTAAATATGCTTGTTTCCAAGCATATTCTGATGCAATCTTCCACCCTCTGTAATCACAATCTATTATACCTTATAAAGTCGCTAAAGTACAAATCTAAATCACTATTTCTTATTGTTTATCCTCCATAACCAACTACAATATACCTTAGATAGGAAATTACGAAACACCCTATTCCAGTTACAGAATTGCGCTGACTTAACCATGCATAAACAGGCACTTGAAAAACGCAGCGAGAGCGTGCCTGTGTTGCATTGTAAAAGCGGCACAATTCGTCACTCGAACCTTAACCTATCACTCGACCTATTAAAAAGAAAGGCAAAGCATGAACGTTACATATTTTGAGAAAGAAAGAATTTTTAAGTTAGACACCCCAAACACCAGCTATTTACTCGGCATCGTAGATGAAGAGAACTTCATCGGACACATCTACTACGGCAAAAGACTGCAAGGACATGACATTGCTTACCGTATGCGTACCCAGGAAGCCCCATTTGTGCCAAGCCGCAATAACAGAGAGCGCTGCTCCTTCTATGACTGCTTCCCATTTGAATATCCCACAGCAGGACTGGGGGATTACCGAGAAAGCTGCCTGTCCATCCGTACTATTGGGGGCTATTCGGGATGTAACCTGTCCTATGTTTCTCATAGAATCCTGGAGGGCAAACCACAGCTGGAAGGACTTCCTGCTACCTTTGCAGACAAAGAAACAGCTACAACACTGGAACTTACTTGCGTAGACAATCACATTGGTATGAAAGTTCTGTTATATTATACGGCATTTTGTGACACAGATGTCATTACCAGAAGCGTTAAGATCATAAATGAAGGTACGCAAGCCTTTTATCTCACCAAGGTATTATCTGCATGTCTGGATATGGATAATCAGGATTATGAGATGATCAGCCTTCACGGAAGCTGGGCGAGAGAACGCCACATTCAGAGAAAGAAAGTAGGATATGGTATTCAGAAGGTCAGCTCATTCAGAGGAGAATCCAGTCATCAGGATCATCCATTCCTGGCACTGGTAAGTCCAAGCACGACACAGGAGATGGGGGAAGTATATGCGATGAATTTCGTATATTCTGGTAATTTCCAGGCGCAGGCTGAGGTGTCACAGTTTGACAGTATCCGTATGTCCATGGGAATCCATCCTGAGAATTTCTGCTGGAAGCTGGAGCAGGGAGAGTCTTTCCAGGCACCGGAGGTTGTTATGGTATATTCCTCACAGGGACTGGATGGCATGACGACTGCATTCCATCATCTGTATAAGAGACATCTGATTCGTGGTGAATACAAGGATAAGAAACGTCCGATTCTGATCAATAACTGGGAAGCTACTTACTTTAATTTTACAACAGAGAAGCTTCTTAGCATTGCAAAAGAGGCTTCCGGGCTTGGTATCGAAATGCTGGTCATGGATGATGGCTGGTTTGGAGCAAGAAGCAGTGATAACTGTGCGCTGGGAGACTGGCAGGTCAATGAAGAGAAATTACCGGGTGGATTAAAATATCTGGTAGATGAAGTAAATAAGCTTGGCATGAAGTTTGGTATCTGGTTTGAGCCGGAGATGATATCTCCTGATTCTAATCTGTATCGCGCCCATCCTG
>ERZ859967.1451-NODE-1451-length-10921-cov-3.168599_pt1 | contig 10921 bp, 11 predicted proteins | sample MGYA00510115_ERZ859967 | MGnify/ENA primary metagenome ERZ859967 (study PRJEB30046, sample SAMN00715171) | human gut metagenome | study: EMG produced TPA metagenomics assembly of the A metagenome-wide association study of gut microbiota in type 2...
GTTCAATATCTGGTGCACCTCCAGGGACTCGAACCCTGGGCCCACTGATTAAGAGAAACCAACGTGCAACAATCGTCGATTTCGACAATTACGCAGCTTCGTTGTTTTTATCGTTTTATCGCAAATTTGTGTTTTGCATCTGCTGCATTCTTTGCACCTGTTATCCCCTCTTGCATCCGTTATCCAGCCGTTCCGGTGTGCAAAAAGTGTGCAAAAATGTGCAGAGCCAAAATCAGCACCTTAAAACAGGTATCGGATTTTTATGCAATGGGGTGAAAACAGGTCTGTTTCATCCGGCGAAAGGCACACTCTATATCACCAATTTATACCACACATCAAATGTACATCAACAATTTGATTCTTGGCAGGGATATGGACAATCGAACTGACACCGCCTTATATAGAAGGAGTTTTACCATGAACAAATTGCTTCCCTGCCGCTACAACATGGACACTAACCGGGTAGAAGCCCGGTTCGCTGATGGCTCTGCCGTTGCCATCGACTGCGTCGCCATCGAGGACAAGTACGGCAACACCCCTACACAGCGGGCTGAACTGGAGTGGCTGCTGTACAACAGGCCGCTGGAGTACGCACAGCTTGTGCTGGGAGGAGAGATGGAGCACTATCTCTCGCTGGGATGCGACCACGGCAGGCTGGAAGATTAAGTCCCTATAAAGAGAACACGGTGCCCACCGACCTATGGTTTGCCATAAGCTGGTAGCATCGCTTCTTATCCATAAGCAACTCGCTCTTTTCGGCTAACGCTTTTTTGTAAATGTTTCCCTTGCAGAATCTCTCCAGATTCTCTATAATAAGAAAGAGCTTTATAAATCTTCTTTCAAATGTTGAATCTGCTCTTGGAGGTGAGTGAGCCCATGACCGGCAGCGGCGCAAATAACCGTGATGTTAAAAAAATCAACCGCATCCGAACGATTCGCAGCATTTTTTCCTGCGACCGAATCTCGCAGCCGGAGCTTGCGGCGAAAGTCAACAACAGCTGGCCGACCGTATTGCAGAATGTCAAAGAACTGATGGCGATGGGACTGGTGCAGGAGGTCGGCACCTTTGAATCTACCGGTGGGCGCAAGGCGAGAGCATTTGCTCCCGTGCGGAATGCCAGACTTGCGGTCGGACTGGAGATCACCCAGAATCATGTCGGAGCAGTTCTGGTCGATCTGTCCGGTAACCTTCTCCACTATGAGCGTAAAAAGCGTCTTTATGAGCGGTCGGACACCTATGCGGAAATGCTTGCCGGAATCGTGCAGGGGCTGATTGAAAAAGAGGGCTGCCCGGTCGAAAAAATCTTGGGCGTCGGCATTTCGCTGCCCGGTATTCTGGACAAAGAGGGGCAGACATTGGTTTACTCTCATGCCTTGGGTCTGCGGAATGTTCCTACCGAAGAATTCAGCCGTTACATCCCATTCTCCTGCCGGTTCATCAACGACGCGAACGCTGCCGGACTTGCTGAAGTGCGCGACCTCGAATCTCCCCGCAGCCTTGTCTACCTTTCTCTGAGCAACAGTGTCGGCGGTGCGATTCTGACCGGTGGAGCGCTCTATGGCGGCGACCATCTTCGTGCCGGAGAGTTCGGGCACAACACGCTCGTTCCCGATGGCCGCCCCTGCTACTGCGGAAAAAAGGGCTGTCTGGATGCCTATTGCTCTGCAAAAGTCCTCTCCCGACTGACTGACGGAAATCTTGCACTATTCTTTGATGGGTTGCGCTCTGGCGATGCAGCTTTGCAAACGGCATGGAATGAATACCTTTCTTACCTTGCTGTAGCAGTCAATAATCTGCGCATGACCTTCGACTGTGATGTAATTGTTGGCGGCTACGTTGGCGGATTTCTGGCAGAGTTTGGCGAACCGCTCCGGGAAATGCTGGTCGAGCGTAATACGTTTGAGCCGGACAGTTCCTACCTGAAGTTCAGCCGCTATAAGCTGGAAGCCTCTGCGCTGGGAGCCGCTCTGCTCCATATCGAAGCCTTCATTCAGAACCTATAAACCTTCCCATCGAGGACGGCACCCCCCCCCCCCCCCACAGCGCGACGGCGGAGGACGGCGACGACAAGGACGATCATAGCCACGTCATGAAGTTTGGCAAGCCCTATACCTACAAGGGCGAAACCTACACTTCCGTTGATCTGTCCGGTGTCGCCAACATGACCGGCATGAATGTCCGTCAGGCGGAGAACCGCATGGAGGAAGAGGACATTCGCGCAGCAGAAAAGACCCTGAACTACTACTACTGCTGCCTGATCGCTTCTATGGCGACCGGCAAGGATGTTGCGTTCTTCCTCGGCCTGCCCCTGTCGGAAGCTGTGCAGCTCCGCGCAGGTGTCAACCACAAGGATTTTTTCGCTTAAAGGGCGGCTACAAAACAATCAGAAAGGCGGCGATAGCTCTCGCCACAGTCACGCACACAAGCGCAGATTTTTACCTGAACTTGCCTGTGCGTGAGCTGGTGGAGATTCACGGGGAGGTTGCGGAGGAATGGCAAAAAATCAAGAACTAGAGCTTTCCATCCTGATCGGCGGTCACGTTGACAATTCGCTTGCACAAGCGGTTAAGCTGGCGAACACGCAGATCGGGAGCGTTGCAAACGGAGCATCGAAGTTCGCGGCGAATATTGCCAAAGGCGCAGTAGCCGCCGCCGGTGGCGTAGCCGCGGGAGTGGTGAACACCACGAAAGAAGCGGTGGCGTTTGAAAGCGAAATGCTGGATGTGACAAAGTACGTTAGCGGCCTGACGGACGACAACGGAAAAGTCGTCAAGGAAAACTACGATGAAATGTCGGAAGGCATTCTTGATTTAAGCACCCAGATTCCGTACACCGCCAAAGAGCTGACCCGCCTTGCGGCTGCTGCTGGTCAGTCCGGCAAGAACATGGACGACTTGCTTGGCAAGGAGCAGTTCTTGAAAGACGTTGCCGAAATGGGAACGGCTATGGACATTTCCGCAGATCAGGCGGGCGACTGGGCCGCAAAGTGGGAAGTTGCGTTTGATACGGATCATGAGGGTGTCATGAAGCTGGCCGACCAGATCAACTATCTGGGTGCGCATTATGCGACGACCGCCGCAGAAATTGCACAGACGGTGAACGATACCGGCTCCCTTGGCATGATCGCCGGTATGGACACGGATCAAACAGCGGGCCTGTCCACCGCTCTGCTGGCGATGGGCGTAAACTCCAACACAGTCGCAACGTCCATTCGCCGTATGTACACCAACTTGACGATGGGTTCCAAAGCAACAAAGGCACAGCATGAAGCCTTTGAAGAGTTGGGGTTCAGCGCGACACAGTTTGCAAAAGATATGCAAAAGGTCGATGCAAACGGCAAGTCCCTTGCACCGGAAGCATTGAAACGGCTCTTCACAGCAATAGGCCAGCAGGACGAGGATAAACAGGTTGGCTATCTGAAAACGCTGCTCGGCCAATGGGCCATTGAGAGCGGCGCAAAGCTGACCGGAAACCTCAAACTGTTCGTGGACACGCTGGACGATGTAAGCGATGCTTCTAAATACACTGGCAGTATGTACAAGGAGTTTATGCTGAAATGCGAAACCTCCGAATCCGTACTGGAAATGTTGAGCAACGCATGGCGGGCTGTCCGTATCGAGGTTGGAAACAATTTCCTGCCAATTCTGAAAGACGTTGCGGGGTTTGGGCTTGATAAGCTGAACGACTTCCGCGCAGCCCTGCCGGATATAACGGCACGGGTAAAGGAAGTAATCGAGTACCTGCTGAATAACGGCGACAAGGTAGCCGCCACAATCGGCGGCATCGGTGCGGCGTGGGCTGGTATGAGGTTCGCACCGCAGATTCTTCAAGTCGTCAGCGGGGTCACAAAGGGCGTGAGCGGGGCCACCACCGGCGGCGGGAAGATTTTCAACGGCATCCGCACCATTGCCAGCGGCATGAGCTACGGCGCACAGATGGCGGGCATCCAGCCTCCGTCCATCGGCCCGCAGCCGCAAAACTCGTTCCTGAAAAATATTGCGACTAAGGCGAACGGTGCGGGTGTTGGCCTGTGGGCTACACTGAAAAACTTTACCGGCCTGACAAAGAACGATGGAAAAACAAAAATCGACTTTGTTCGAGACGTTATGGGCGCATCGGAACGCGGGCAGACCATCCGGGAGAGCTTCCCGGCTCTGAACCGAATTGCGGTTGCCGCAGGTGATGTGGGGAAAACCCGGATCGGAACGGCGGTTACAAATCTTCCCGGAACCATTGCGAAGCAGGGCGTTGGCTTCCTGAACAGCCTGAACATCGCTCCCGGATCGAGGTTTAACGGCGTGATCTCTAGCATGGCAGCAAGCACCGCTATGACGAAAGGTAATGCGTCGCTATCGGCAATCGGAAGCATTTTTGCACAGACGGGAGCCGGAAAGAAGCTGTCCGGGATGGCAGCGAATGTTGGTACATTCCTGTCCGACATTCCCGGCGGGATCAAAGGCGGCATTGCAAAGGGTGGCGTGAATTTCCTGAACGGATTGAACATTGCCCCCGGTTCTAAGCTGAACAGCGTGATCTCTAGCATGGCGGCAAGCACCGCCACGAAGAGCGGCGGCGAAGCGTGGACGCAGATCAAGGGCATTGCGGGTCAGACGAAAGTTGGCAAGGCTGTGTCCGGCGTGGCGGACTTCGGCGGCAAAGCGTTCGGGCTGGGTAAAGCTGTGGCATCGCCCGTCCTGAAAGGCGGGTTCGACATCTTCGCTGGCCTTATGTCCACATTCGGCCCAGTGATTGCAGGACTTGGCGGCGTGATCGCGGTCGTTAGCCTGCTGGGAGATCACTTCACCGACATACAGTACATCGTGTATGAACTGTTTGGAAACAAGGGATTGGTGCTGTTCAACCAATTTGCCGTCAAGGTGAAAGATATTGGCGGAACGATCAAAGATTCCATCACAAATGCGTTCTCGCTGGAAAACCTGCAAAACATCCAGCAGAGTTTGAGCGGGAAAAGCGTACTCGGAATTGATGATCTTGGAGCGACGTTCGGAGCGGTGATTCCGATCATCGAATCCGTAAAGGGTCTAATCGGTCAAATCGTAGACCTTGGCGTAAACCACATCAAGCCGCTGTTGGCAGATGTGTTGAGCTTCGCGGTAAACGATTTGTTCCCGGCGGTGTCGCCGCTGATAAGCATGATTATCAGTCTGGTCGGCACGACCCTGATAAACGCAATCAAGCTGGTGGTCGATGTGATCCACGGCCTGCTGCCGGTGATCGAGCCTGTGATTCAGTCCATCGTTGGGCTGATAAAGGGCATCGTGTCGGTGACGATTACGGTCGTCAACGGCATCATTCGCGCTCTGAATAGCTTCTCGTTCACGGTTCCACAGTGGCTTGAAAATGTCCCGGTGGCGAAGGGCTTTGCCGGTAAGACATTCGGTTTTAACCTGTCGGAAGTGGCAATGCCTGCTTTCGCCAACGGTGGCTTTACCCGCGGGGTGAGCATCGCCGGTGAAGCTGGCACAGAAGCCGTCATTTCTTTCAAGCCCAGTGTCCATGACAGCAACGTGGAAAACTGGGTGCGGGCTGGCCGTATGTTGGGCGTGTCCGGTGAGGATGCGACCCGCGCAGCCGGTGCGCAGAACGTCCAGTATTTTGCGAACGGCGGTTTCACCGATGGAAGCAAGGAAAAGCTGGACAAGTTGATCGACTTCTCCAACGCATACGGCGAATATGCACTCCGTTCCAACGGCATCAAGTCCACCGGTGATGTGGTGTCGATGATGTGGACGGTGGCAAACAACGCCATGTCCGGGGACGGCTCCTTGGAGCTGGTGGCGACCAGCATCGCCGCCGACGTTGCTCCCATCATCCTGAACAAGTATCTGGGAAGTGACAGCACGATAACAAAGGCCGTGACCGAAGCGGCCAAGACCTACAACGGCGGCACGGTGCTGTCGAGCTGGGAAAACGGTGTTCTGACCGACACCGGAACACCGCTCTATATGCTGTCGCAGAGGGACACCGAGAAAACCCTGCCGGATATGCCGTCCAGTGCCTACCGCGCCGCGGGCGGCGGTGACGGCGGAAGTTCCAGCAGCATCAAGGATTCCCAGTTTGTCTTTTCGCCGCACATCACTGTCGGCAGCGGGACAAACATGGAAGAGATTGAACGTGAAATGCGGAAGCTGTTTGAAGAGTTCAAACAGGAAATGCGTGAAGAAGAGCGTGAACAGGGCCGTGTCAAATATGCTTCGTAAGGGGGTGGCCTGATGGCGTACACGACAAAGAGCGGCGACACTTGGGACGGCATTGCGAAATCCGTCTACGGTGACGAGCTGAAAGCCGATGTGCTGATGGCCGCAAACCGGGAGTACATCGAGATTTACAGATTCGATTCCGGCGTTGAGCTGGTCACGCCGGACATTGAAGAAGAGGTGGCGGCAAACGATAACCTGCCGCCGTGGAAAAGGTAGGTGGTGATATATATGATTGCGATTCAGCCCAGAAAAACGATCCTGAAATTGGAGTACAACGACACCGATATTTCCGGGGACATTTCCGGGGATGTGGAAAGCTTCACCTATAACGACCGGGGAGCAGATTCGAGCGACAGCATTTCCATAAAGGTAAACGCGGTGGATGATAAGTGGATCAACTTGTGGTTGCCGGATAAGGAAGCTGTGCTACCCCCGACACTCTGCACGAAAAACTGGATCGTGCAGGGTGACAGCACCCCGCTTGACTGCGGGACGCTGGTGGTGGACGATCTCAGCTATTCCGCTGGGCCGTGTGTGCTGACCATCGGCGCGGTGGCCCGTCCGAACGGAACGAGCTTTCACGAAAAAAACCAAGAGTGCGTCTGGAAAAAGACCTCCATCAAGCGCATCGCTCAGACCATTGCCGACCGGTACGGGCTGGGGTGCAGCATGGATGCCGAGGACGTGGACATTGCGCTGAAAGAGCAGGACGACACGGATAGTTCGTTCCTGCAAAAACTTTGCAGCACCTATGGCCTGATCCTCAAAACCTACCGGAACAAAATCTGGATTTTTGATCGTGAGGAGTACAAGAAAAAGGATGCAGTCGCAACCTTTACCCCGGCGGACATTGTGCCTAACTCTTTGAGCTGGAACACAACGCTTTCCGGGACGTACACCGGCGGAGAGTTCACCTACTCGAACCAAAAAAAGAAAGTCAACATCAAGGTCACAATCGGTACTGCCGACAGGATGCTGAAGCTGAACCAGTATGCGTCCAGCGAAGCGGACGCAAAAAGGCAGCTTCAAGCGGCCATCGACAACAAGAACCATTCGGCCACGACCATTTCTTTTTCGATGATGGGAAACCTGAGTCTGTGTTCGACCATGTGCATCAATATAAAGGGACTAGGGAAACTGAACGGGAAGTATTACATGGACACCGTGAGCCACACGCTGAACAAATCTTCCGGTCTGGTGACGAAAGTTTCTGCAAGCAGAGTGGGAGGGTAACAGCATGAGCAGCGTTATCCGAATTGGCTCTGTGTCCAAGGTGAACTACGAGGACGGAACCATTGAGGTTACATACGAGGATCGCGCCGATTCGGTCACGGATGAAATCTGCATGGTTTCCAATGCCATGTACCGGATGCCGGTCGTAGGCAAGCTGGTCTGCGTCCTCCACAACTCCGACAGTCAGGAAATGGGAACGTGCATCGGCACGATCTGGAATGAGGACAACAAGCCCGTCGAGGGCAAGAAAGGCCGCTACCGGCACGACTACAACGACGAGCAGGGAAAAGCATTTGAGCAGTACGACGGCGACACCGGCGACTACACGGAAACCATCGACGGCAATGTGAAAGAAACCGTTGGGAAGAACGTGGAGTACACCGTCAAGGGTGACATGACTTTCAAGGTGGGAAGTTCCACCGTAAAGGTGTGTCAGAACGGAACGGTTGAGATCAAGGGCGTTACGCTGAACTTCAACGGAACGACGGTGAACATCAAGGGATCGACCGTGAATATCTCTGGTGGCTCCGGCGATTGCAAGATCAACGGCATTTCTCTGGTAAACCACAAGCACACTCATTCTGGTGCGGCCACGGCTGGCCCGTATGTTGTTGCTGGCGAAACCGGAACTCCGACACCGTAAGGGGGTGATCCTATGGCATGGGGAAGCATTGGATGCTATGCGGGACTGATATTTACGGTATCAAGTTGGCGTGTCTTGACACCTGCCAATATCACCGGAAGTACATCAAGCAACTGGGCCACGCACAGTGTAATCGGCGGCAAAGACAAGAGCGAGTACACGGGGCCGGGTTTGAAGTCGTACCAGTTTGAAATCCAGTTGGTTTCAAAGCTGGGCGTGAACCCGCGCAAAATCTTTGACGCACTCATGAAGCACTGTGAAGCTGGAACGATTGACTACTTCATCCTGAACAACAAACCTATGTCGCAGAATCCGTTCAAGTTGACAAAGGTGACGACAGGCTGGGGTGCGGTGCATCGTTTCTGGGGACTGAAAGACGGTAAGGTTACTTTGACGTTGGAGGAATACGCACCGTGAGCGATGATATGGAAACTATGACGCTTGGCGGCTTCGACGTTGAGATTGAGCCGTCTGGCAAAACCGAAGAACTGGATATTTACAACTGTCTGCTGACACTCTATGGCAGCAAAGAGGGAGAACAAGCCCTTGACCGGGAGTTTGGCTTGAACATGGAATGTTTGAGTCTGCCTGCCGAAGCTGCACAGGCGGTGCTTACAGCAGAGATCATTCGCAAAACAAAGAAGTACGAGCCGCGGGCAGAAGTGCTGGAAGTGCAGTATGAAACGAGCCACAGCCAGCAAGGACGCATCCGGCCAAAGGTGGTGGTGCAGATTGTCTAACATTGCTGAGTTTGCCGATATACCGGAGTACAGCGTTACCGGAAACCTTACGTTGCAGGATGTAAGCAATCTGGTGACGGAAATCTATACCCGGAACTATAAGGCCGTGAACGGTACGGCCCCGCCCCTGAACAAAGCAGACCCGATTATGCTTACCCTGAAAAGCATGACGGAGCTGTACTACATGATGATTCAGATTGCGGAGAAGCGCACCCGCTGTGCGCTGCTGAAAACAGCGACCGGCGCAGAGCTGGACAACATGGGCTTGCCGTTTGGCGTGAAGCGCACCCCGGCAACCTATGCAACGGTGACGGTTCGCTTTACGCTGTCTGCCGTTCAGAAAACCGTTGCCATGATCCCGCAAGGAACCCGCGTCAGAACTGCCGCAGGTGTTTATTTTGCCACAATGGACTATGCACAGATCGACATTGGCAAGACCTATGTGGATGTGCTGGCACAGGCCGAAGTGGTAGGCGCGGGCGGCAACGACATTCCGCCCGGTGTTGTTGATACACTGGTTGATGCCATTCCGTATGTGGCGGCGGTGGAGAACACCGACACCAGCAGCGGCGGCGCAGACGTGGAGAGCGACGACAGCCTGACCCGCAGAATTTGGCTTTCTCCTACGACATACTCCTGCGCTGGCCCCAAGGACGCTTACGAGTTCTGGGCTATGTCGTTCCGGTCGGACGTGGAGAGCGCAATCGCTGTCAGCCCGCGGGACGTGGCCTGCACGGTGTACATTTTCTTCATGCTGACCGGCGGCAAGATGCCGAGCGAAAAGGATATGAGCGAAATGCAAACGTATCTGATGAACGAAGCCCGCCGCCCTATGACAGACCGCGTAATCTGCAAAGCACCGGAAGAGGTGGAATATTCCATCGACTTCACCTATTACATCGGCTCTGGAAATTCCAAAGGCGCAAGCATCGTTCAGGAGAGCGTGGCAAAAGCGGTGGAGGAATTTCAGGAGTGGCAGCGTTCCATTGGTCGGGACATTAACCCGATGGAGCTGATCGCCCGCCTGCGGGCCGCTGGCGTGAAGCGAGTGGGGCTGCGCCCGCCGGTCGATAAGGTGATCGAGAACGGCATGGATTCGGGAAAAGCCGTTGTGCAGATTCCGAAACTGAGCGGAACGCCGACGATCATCTACGGAGGTATCGAGGATGATTAACCTGCGGGACGCAAGGATCACGGACGGCCTGCCGCGGATTGTTGCAGAACAGCCGTGGGCGCAAGTCCTGTCCGCTGTCTACGGAGAATTGCAAGACCGGATGTTTGAATATCTCGACACCGGCATGACGTTCTCCGAAGTGGACACCTGCGACGAGGGTGTGCTGGATCAGATGGCCGTTTACCTCAAAATCGAGTGGTACGACTCCACCGCCGACGTGGAAACGAAGCGGAGAATCGTCCGAACGGCGATTGAGATTCAGCGGTACGCCGGTACGGTCAAGGCCGTCCGGGAACAGGCAAGTGCCGTGTACCCTGATTCCGAGGTAGAAGAGTGGTTCGACTACGGCGGCACTCCGGGCTTCTGGCGGCTGAACGTCAACATTACGAGCGGCGGCGCAGTATCACACCATCCGGGAAATGGAGGACTTGCTGGGCTACACCAAACGCCTGTCTGCTCACCTTGAACAGATCAGCTACATGGTGCGGCACAGCATCGGCGTTGGCGTGACGGTGGAGTGCATGGCTTACAAAGTGCCGGAGTGCGGTATTCCGTACTGCGGAACATACTGGAAGCCCGCCCAACTGGGCTACTCGACCGGCGCAGAGCTGGACGCAGCGGCGAACACCGGAGTGTTCCTTGCGTTCCCGAAAATCACCGGCACAATCCCGGAGGTGGCGACGAAAGGTTGGAGCGCAGGACAAGAGCTGCAAACCACCCCGGCGGTGGATGGCTACTCCATCACCCCGGCGGAAACCGGTAGCGGCGTGACCGGCGACCTGCCCGTTACCAGCACAAAGGGCTACACCGCCAATATGCCGCTTTACTCTGAAACCAGAGTGGAAGCATTCACCGGAAGTCCGGGAGAAGCGGGCGATTCGACCACCGGCACAAAGCCGAGCGCCGCGC
>ERZ859967.1466-NODE-1466-length-10846-cov-4.106107_pt1 | contig 10846 bp, 9 predicted proteins | sample MGYA00510115_ERZ859967 | MGnify/ENA primary metagenome ERZ859967 (study PRJEB30046, sample SAMN00715171) | human gut metagenome | study: EMG produced TPA metagenomics assembly of the A metagenome-wide association study of gut microbiota in type 2...
AAAACTTGAAGTGCAGATATATGCATCGCATTGGTTATGAATATGAACTCCCTTTTTTGTTCTTCATCCCAATATTTAACCAGTCTAATTGGCTCTGGATAATATTGTTTAGGATAGAATCCAGAGAAGTACACTTGCGTCTGAAAACACATTCTTAGGCAGCCTACGTTTCCATTTGATGGATTTGTACTGGAGATTCTTTTTTGCTCTGACAACGAAGTTGGCTTCAATCTGATGAATCTTATACAGCATCTTGAAGTTGTTATAACCGCGGTCAAAGATGTAATAAGAGCCTGGTTCATAAGGAACTTCAATCATCGCTTTAGAATCGTGTATGGATGCTTCCGTGATATGAAAGAATGCAGGGATCTGCGTTTCTACATCATATAATGTATGCACTTTGATACCACCTTTCTTCTTGCGGAATTTAGCCCACCAAAAGACTGAAAGACATAAGTCAACAGTTGTCGAATCGAAGGCATAAACGTTACCGCCAAGTTTGAAAATATGATTAACACGCTTTTGGCGTGCTTCGCTAACCAGGTAGTAAGCGTATGCTTCAAAGATATGATAGTCTCTATCTTGATTTGCTCGTGCCAGCGATGACTTTGATACATTTTTACCCATTCCTAAATGATAACATTTGGAATGATGAGCTTCAAGAGCAACTATCAAATCTCGCAGACTTTCACGATTAGAAAGTTGACCAAACATCAAAGCAAGTAGTTGATTCCAGCAAGTGAAGTGCTTCACATATTTGTCGCCATCATACTTGCGTACTATGTAGTTGAACTTATTCCTATCCAAGAATGACACTAGTTGAGCGAAAACGTATTTATCTTTATGCATTTGCAAATCTCCTTTTAGAGAAGCAAAGGTGCAAATCGAAATCCGTTTAATCGAAAAACCTCTGTAACTAACTAAATTTCAAATATTTCAAAGAACTATTTTAGGTTTTAATGGGACAGCAATGGTGAAATATATAAGATAAACTTTTGACTCAAATTTGTATTTCACACCTTTACTCCGACATTAAAAAAAAACGAAGCATATGATGTTGGAATATCTTCGGTGTGTGCTTTATGTTGGATTTAAATTGGGATGATTATGGAATACGATGTGTTGTCTCTTTATTATTTTTTTTAAGATATTGCATGGTGATTAAAGTTTTTGAAAGGGTAAAAGGAATTGAACCAAAGAAATTGAGTCAAAGAAATTATATGTTGCTGATAGGTCGAGAGATCTGCAGGAGAAAGAGATGTGTGATAAAACACGTGATATAATAAAACAAATTGATTGGGACTGTGAACTGCATCTTACGTATAGAGATAAGAATAAAGGATGTAAATATGGGCCTTATGAGAGTATTTTGTATTTTTTTTACATGAAGAGGAAGCAGTAATTTTTGGGGATAATTGTATTCCTGATCTGATATTCTTTCCTTTTGTGAGAGAAATGCTTGTGAGATATCGTAATGATAATAGGATTAGCATAACAGCCGGGCATAGTGAAGTTTCAATACCATTATTAATCTCTTATGTCTTTTCCCGATTTAGAGTTTGTTGGGGATGGGCTATTTGGAAACGTGTATGGTGTAATATTGATATCGAATTGGAGAACTATAATTATAGGAAAGAGGTCGTACCACTAATGGTGTATGATCAGAGAAGGAAGGCACATTGGCTTACTGCGCTGGATTTAATTGATCAAAATAAAGTGAATGTAAAGGATTGGGCGTGGTATTTTTCTCAGGTTACCCAAAGCTAATTGTGCATTTTCCCAAGTAAGAGCCTTATTGCTAATATTGGTTTTGGTGAATGAACTATAGAGGTGATAGAAGAAATTTTGACTTCCCACCTTTTAAGAACTAAAATAATGAGTACTATGGTTTATATATGCTGTATCGGGAATTACAGCACTATAAAATATTTTGTGTAAATATGAAATACGGGATTCAGAACGAGTTCCGTATTTCATATTTACACAAAATATTTTTATAGTACCTTTAGGGACATTTTAGGGCATTTTCTCTTTATTGCATACTAATCGTTGATGGGGTATACATATCCAGTAATTCCTTCATATTTATATTGACCATACCATAATTTAGGTGCATATTGTAAGTCATAGTGATGCTCACCATTTCCCCAATAGACGTATAAAGGCACAGTACCTGGTACTTGATTTCTGTAAATATATCCAACAACTCCTTCAAGTTTATATTTTCCGTTTAATAAGGTTGGCGTTGAGTCTAAAGTGTAATAATGTTCTCCGTCACCCCAGTATCGGTTTAGAGGTACACTTCCATTTTGTTGCTTTGCTAACAAATAGCATGCTACTTGCTCATAAGTATATTGGTCATACCATAATTTGGGGGCATACTCTTGCGCAAAATAATGTTCTCCATTTCCCCAATATCGATAAAAAGGAACTATTTCAAGGACTTCAACACTCTTGCTATTAATGTAATTAATAACTGCTGTTTTTAGTTGTTCTTTTTTTACTGGGTCCTCGACTAGATCATAGATCGGATAGGTTGCGTTCCAATTGACAGATATCAATACCGAATGTGCGTCATCCACAGAATTTGTCCATTCTCCTAAGTTTATGGTGAATGTTGGAGTTGAACTTATGGTCATTGATGTACCTGATGTGGAGCCACCGTATGATTTGATGGAAAGTTGCCAATTGGAGTTTTTAGTATTGCTTTCTTGTATGCTAGTTGTACTCCATGATCCATTGGCGTCAAGTCCAATGCCCGAAAAGTTAGCTTTAGCACCTGCACTTACAGTTTTTGTTTTTTCAGTATGGTTATTCTCTTCTACGATAGCAGATTTATATAATCCTGTGTATTTGCCACCAACAGTGAAGTTTGTCAAGACATGTGTTCCATATTTGAGTACAATTTTGTCTGCTGAATATTTTTGGATATCTGATAAGAATGATGGGGTTAAATATTTGGATAATGAGTTTATATCTGTGTTTAGAAGGTATCTTCTTTGCTTTTTTATAACTTCTGCTTTTGCATATGAAAATTTGGTAGAAAATGAATATCTTTTATCAGACTCAAATTTAGTAGAAACTGTACCTGAGAAAAAACCATCTTTCTTCACATCTATTAAAGAAGCTACCGATCCACTAAAATCAGTTTTAGTTCTTATATCTTCAAGAAACGAGTAAGCATTTTCCCCTGCATAACAATTCTGTTCGATAATGCCAATAAATGGATTGTCAAATCGATATTTATTGTCACCATCATTCACAAATGCTTGGACATTTATGACCTGTAACTTAACGGCATTTTCACCTAAATATTCATCAGTGATGTCATAGCCATATCCTAAAACATCATATTTTTCATCACCAGTAGTTCGTGTGTTAATTTGATCTACCTTTTCATTTAAAAATGAATCTAATTCTTCGTATTCTTGGTAACAAGAATAAAGAAGAGGCAATACTGCCAATAAAAAATAAAATTTCTTCATGGTATTAATATTTAAAGTTTAACAATTATCGAAGATATGCATATTGACGATTAAATCCAATTAATTAAACATGCTTATAAACATGAATTTCATTTTAATAATAAGTGTAATCTAACTATTTGTCATGCAGAAGGTTGGTTTTTCTGTTGTAATGTAAGGTAAGGGTGCATTATTATTTCATGTTTCTAAACACACTCTTTTAAATTGGATTAAATATTGAATATTCTTACTTTTGGTAATTGTTAATTTTTAAATATTAATACCATGAAGAAATTTTGTTATTTATTGGGCTTTTTGCTTCTTTTCTATTCTTGTTCAAAAATGGAGGATTTACCAAATGTTGAATCTTCGGTATCAAATGTAACAACAAGGGCAGCTGGAGATGGAGTGTATGATGTATTAGGTTATGGTTATGATATAACCGATGACTACATGGGTGAAAATTCAACAAGGTTGAAAATCTTAGATGTGGAAGCATTTGTGAAAGCAAATCCTAACAGATTTGATAAGCAATTTTCAGGGGTAATTGATCAGAGATGTTTTGCAGGAGCAGATGCGCAATCTTTTTTATCTCAGATAATAACCGATACGAATTTTAGTGGTTCTGTAGGATCTTTACCTGAGAAAAAGGATAAAGAGGGCTTTTTCTCAGGGACTATAACGACGGGATTCAAAACAAGCTCAAAATATTTCTATTCTTCAAAATACTCATTTGCAAGAGCGGAGGTTTTTAAAAAGCAAAGGAGATATTTGCTGAATACAGATATTGAAACCTTATCTAAATACTTGTTGTCTTCTTTTGTTGAAGATTTAAATAAATATTCTGCGGATAAAATTGTGGAAATGTATGGAACGCATGTTTTAACTAATATAACAGTTGGAGGGAAATATACTGCATATTATAAATCTGCTATAATAGAAGAGAATAGTAGTACGGAAAAAACAGAGATTGTCAGTGCAGGGGCAAAATATAATCTGAGCAATATTGGGCTTGATGCTCACGGTTCATGGAGCAAAACGGAAGTAGAGGAGCGCAATAAGAAAAATTCTAATTGGGAATGCTATATTAAGGCTCTTGGTGGTTCTACCTCGGGTACTACTATTACGCTCGCACCCGAGCAAGGACCAAGTTTTAGTATTAATTTGGGAGCATGGACAGAGTCAGTTGATGACCTGCATTCTAGATTGTTTGATGTCAACTGGAATGCTACGTATCCTATTTATGATCTAATTTCTGATCCTATAAAGAAACAAGAAATGAAGGAGGCTGTATTTAGGTACATTGATAGTAAAAAGATTGATGTGATTGAACTACTCCCATTATATCAATATTATAGTGATAAATATATCAATCATTCTTATACTACCCATTGGAGGGGGGAGGTTGACCTTACAGATCGTTATGAAGGAGTTATTGGATATATTTGTGCGAAACAGCTTCCTGGCACTACCCCGTTATATGAATATTATAGTGAAAAGTATGTAAATCATTCTTATTGTACTAATTGGCGGGGTACTATTTCTGGTACAGACCGTTATCAAGGAACATTAGGTTATATCTATACATCGCAGGTTCCTGGGACAACACCTTTGTATGGATATTATAGTAAAAAGTATACTAATCATAGTTTATCAACACATTGGCGAGGTACTCAAGAGGGGAGTGATGCTTATCAATGTACATGGGGGTATGTGTATTAATTAGGGGACTCTCCATCATATTGTGTAAATAGAAAACTACGAGAAGAATCCCGTAGTTTTCTATTTACACAATATGATGGAGAGTCCCATTTTATGGAGAGTCTCTCTTTCTTATATTATATTGTCATTGATATTGTTGATATTTTATAATGTGACTGTGGGGCTATTGGGCGGGATAGATATAACCTGTCTGTCCATCATCTTCTCTGTTTTCATGATCGGAAGCCTGATATAACCAGTAATATTTATCAGTAATTCCAGCTACGCTAAAAGTATTATTTGATTTTTTATTGTGTATTCTAAACAGTGGAATTGTATTAGGCATTTCTTTAGTGTATGCGTAACCTATTTGGGACTCACACTCTCGATATTCGTGGTCAGCTGCTTGATGCAACCAAATATTCTTTTCGGTGTCGCCTATTGCAGTAAAAGTATTTCCACTTTTTTTGTTGTTGATGTTATATAATGGCTCGGTTTGTAATTGTTTGTTTTTTAGCACATAGCCTAAAAAAGACTCACATTCCCTATATGTTCCATCCTTTTCAACATATAGCCAATAGTTTTTTAGGTCATATCCTGCAACATTAAAATTGTTCCCTGTTTTTCTATTATAAATATTGTATAAAGGCTCTAATTCTAGTATTTCTATTTTTTGACTTTCAATATATCGGTTCACTGCTAATCGAATTTCTTCTCTCTTCGTTGCATCTGCAATCAATTCATATATTGGATATGTTTTTTCCCAATTGATTCCAACGATCCCTGCATTTTCTTTGTTGACAGATTTTTCCCAAGCATCAATGTCGAAGGATGTTACAAGATAACCTGACTCTGAATCGTAGTTAGTTCTAGTTCCACTACTTTCGCCTCCACTATACTTTACCCATGTTTTCCAAGAAGTGTTCTTTTTACTCCAAGTTATAATTTCATTGGTCATAAATTCTTGTTTTATATCGGCTCCATATTTTCCCATGGCAAATTTGAGACCTGATTCTACAGTCTTTTTCATGTCTGATTTACTTGTTCTTTCATCAATAACAGAACGATAATTAAATTGTAATCTTCCACCAAGTGTTACATCTAATAAAACATGTGTACCATACCATGCTACAAATTGATCAGGAGTTTTAGTCTTTAAGTCACGAATAAATTCGGGATATAAGTAATTTCGCAGCATTGTGGCTGTAGCATTCAATGATACTCTTTTTACTCTTTTTATAGCATCTCCTCTTGCAAAAGAGTATTTTGTTGAATAACTATATTGCTGATCTAATTCGCTAGTGAACTTTACGCTACCAGAAAGAGAAAAAGTATCACCACCACCACTGCCGCCATAGCTTATAGAATTTTTGGTTTTTATTTCTTTAGAAAAGTCTTCGGCGGTTGCTCCTGAATAGGTTATGGAATACCCTTCAGTTGTATTATTTTCTATATAAGAATTTTTGTTGTCTGCAAGAAAAGCCTTTATGTCTATTACAGGGTATTTAGCTGCATCATTATCAAGGTAGTCCATAGTTATATCATAGGTTACTCCTAATGAATAATAGTCACCATTGGTAACGGCTCTAGTCTGTGGTAGCTTTTCTTCATAGTTATAAAGGAGGTCTTTGGTGCATGAACTTAATAAAAGTACTACCACCCAATAAAAAGATAGTAAGCATAAATTTTTCATAATTGTATTAGTTTATAGTTAGACATTGTTTTGTCAAAAATACATTATTTAAAAATTAAAAGCAACTAAAAGAGAGACGATTATTAATTTATCTAATTATTATTGATAAGTGGGAATATTGATTAGAGAAATGGAGCTTCTATGTAAGCCTATTTTGTGTGGTTTGGTAGCTTGCTTATGGCAAATTTATCCTTAACAAATTAATCAGGAATTATTAGATATCCTTAAAAGGGTAGTGGGTAGATATACTGCTTCAGAATAATCTTATGGTAGTGGTGTTTGTGTGTTGAGATAGGAGAGAAACGTTCGTTCAACATTGTTATTGATGAGTTTTATAAATTTTACAATATTAATCCTTCCATATTTAGTGATCTGCAAAATCTGTGGGATACGTATCGGCAGGATACGTTTATCAATCTGGTTGTCAGTGGTTCAGCTACTATATGATGAAGAAGATATTTACTGACCATAGCGAATCTTTGTTTGGAAGATATGTAGTGTCGTTTTAGGATCGGGCTATACTTCTTCGCATACAGGCATATCCATTCCTTTATACACCACTACAATTTTATGTAGTATCGTGTTGCCAATAGCATTTCTCACCGTTTCCGTATCAGCATAGCGGTTGGCTTGGGTGATTGCTTCCTGACGCAACTCTTCCACACGGCTTTCGGAATCCTTATATTTGGCATATTTCAGCTCTACAATGTAACTGTGTTTCATGTCGGAATAGATTTCCAGTAGTGGACAGAGGAATATATCAACATAGCCGGCTTGCGTATCTTGTTCAGAAATGGGGCGGTAAAAGCGGTTTTGGGCTGCCATGGCAAGGGTGAAGCCGTGGACAAAGAACTAAATTAAGGTCAGCTTCATCGTAGGTGCTCAGTAGATAGGCATAAAGCTGCTCACGAACTACCTGGTTGGGAATGGTGAGTTTGGTTTTACCTTCATATGTGCCACTGATGGTAAGCATACCGAAATAATAGAGTAGGCTCACGAAGTTGTCAGGAGTGGTGATATTGACGGCAGGGAAACTTTCTTTCAAATCTCCGGTAATATAGCCTTGACTCACCAAGGTCTGGATGATGGAAGCATCGTGGGCAAATTCTTTGTCCTTACGGATAAGCATGCGCAACTTTTCGTAGTCAACGCGGATGTTGCTTTCTATCATATTCTGCGGTGCTTTACCATCGTTGTCAAGGTAGTTTTTGATAAAATAGAGCACCATATTAGAATTGTACATGGTGGTTTCACCATAACGTCCTTGTGCAAAGCAATAGTTGTCGTACCACGGTTGCATTATGTCCAACAGCTCGTCCACAGTGTGGTTGAAGTGGCTGGTGGTGGAGTAATAGGTCAACATTTGCCGTACTTCCTCTTCCGTGAATCCTATCATTTCGTTGAATTTTGGGGAGAGCGAGTAATTGGTACCGATGTTGAAGCCGCTAGTGAGGTCGTCCATCGTAACAGGGCTGACACCGGTGATGAAACAGCGCTCGATACTGGAATAGGTTCCTGCTTTCACCTTGTTGAAGAAGGCGCGCAAATAGCCTTCGCCATGTGTCTCGTTGGTGTAACGATGTAAACTCTCAGGATCGGCGAGGATGGCATTGGTAAAGTGGTCGTACTCGTCGATGAAGAGGTAAATTCTTTGGCCGGTTTTGTTACATTCCGTAAACAGGTACTCAAATTGTTCTACGGCTCCTTCTTTTGCATCCAGTTTTTCCTTAATACCCTGAGGAAGATAGTCGGCATAGATATCGCAAAAGTAGTCGAACATGGTTTGGCAATGCGCATCCAGCCCTTTGCGGTAGTTGTGCAGTTCACCGACAATTCCGGAAAAATTGAGATAGAGCACCAGGTAGCTGTTGCGGTCACGCGTGGGATATTTCCCGATATAAAGATCACCGAACAAAGCATCAAACTTATCTTTGGCGGCTATGTCGTAATAATGTTGCAGCATACTTACCGTCAGACTTTTGCCGAAACGACGGGGACGGATGAAGAAGAAAAACTTATCCGCATCTTCTATTATGGGAATAAAGCGGGTTTTGTCTACATAATAACAATTGTCGCGGCGAATCACGGCGAAGTTCATCATGCCGTAAGGGATGGTTTCCTTTTGGGTGCTATATATTCTTCCATAACTGGTGCCCTTTTTTAAAGTTTGCTTTGAATGCAAACAGAGGTACGCCCTTTCCGCTATTTCTCCAAGCAAAGATTCTTAAAAACACGGAACACTTTCTTTATTATCTTGTTTTCCCTGTGTAATCCACAATTTTATTTAATCAGAATAGCATAAGTCCATATTTCTTCTTGTTTTTGCAACAGCGGTTGAATCAATGGCTGTTGCGATATAAAAGACAATGTATGAAGTTCTATAACAGAGAAAAAGAGATAGCAGAATTGGTTCGTATATGGGAGCTTGCATTCGCTCAAAATTCCCGGATGGTAGTGCTGAAAGGGAATTTGCTGTTCGTAAACAGCAGAAAAAGGATGTTTTTGCTGTTTACGAACAGCAAATGCTTATATTTGTAGTCTGAAATTAAAATATAAGAATGTATGGAGACGCTATTTGCCAAGCAGGACCGTTTATTAATGCTTACGTCTACTGAGATTGTACGCACACTCATGCATAGGATCAATTGGAATGCTCAACTGATCGCTATAAGAGGACCACGAGGTGTTGGGAAGACTACGTTAATGTTGCAGTATATAAAACAGCATTATGAGGCGTATAACCGGGAAGCGCTTTACTGTACGCTGGATTCAGTGTATTTTTCTAATCATACTTTACTGGAATTGGTGGATACTTTCTATAAACACGGTGGTAAGCACCTGTTCTTGGATGAAGTGCATAAGTACCCGACTTGGAGCAAAGAGATAAAGGAGATTTATGATATGTATCCTGATTTGCGGGTTGTATTTAGTGCATCTTCTTTACTTAATATACTGAATGCAGATGCCGACTTGTCCAGGCGTTGTATTCCTTATGAGATGCAAGGACTTTCTTTTCGGGAATTTATGCTGTTTTATAAACAGTTGGATTTGCCGATATGTACTTTGGAAGAGGTATTGAATTCTCCCGGAGATATTTGCTCAAGAGTGAACGAGGTATGTCGCCCTCTCGCTTTTTTCAAGGAATATTTGCAGTATGGATATTATCCATTCTATTTAAAGAATCAGATGGATTATTATACAAGTATTGAGCAGGTTACTAATTTTATTATTGAGTCGGAGCTGCCTCAACTGTGTGGAGTTGATATTGGTAATGTCCGTAAGCTGAAAGCACTATTGGGGATTCTGGCCACTTCTGTTCCTTTTGAGGTGGATATTTCTAAATTATCAACTACAATTGGCATTCATCGTAATACGGTAATAGAATATTTGAATAGCTTGGAAAGAGCCAAATTACTCCGCTTGCTGTATGCGGATTTGCTTTCTGTTAAAAAGATGCAGAAGCCGGATAAGATATATCTGGATAATCCTAATCTGCTCTACGCTTTGGCTTCCCATCCGGTTAAGATAGGTACAGCGCGTGAAACGTTTGTTGTGAATCAGTTAGGCTATATGCATGAGGTGGAGTATGGTAAGAAAACAGGCGATTTTAAAGTAAACGGATGCTATACATTGGAAGTTGGCGGTGAAGGGAAAGGGTATAATCAGATTGCAGATTTGCCGGATTCATATATATTGGCAGATGGAATAGAAACCCCTTATCGGCATAAATTGCCAATCTGGATTGTTGGTTTTCTATATTGATTATACCTCTTCACATACAGGCATATCCATTCCTTTATACACCACTACAATTTTATGCAGCTTTGTGTTGCCGATAGCATTTTTCACCGTTTCAGTATCAGCATAGCGGTTGGCTTGGGCAATTGCTTCCTGACGCAACTCCTCCACACGGCTTTCGGGATCTTTATACTTGGCATACTTCAGTTCTACAATGTAACTGTGTTTCATGTCGGAATAGATTTCCAGC
>ERZ859967.1473-NODE-1473-length-10816-cov-3.008178_pt1 | contig 10816 bp, 7 predicted proteins | sample MGYA00510115_ERZ859967 | MGnify/ENA primary metagenome ERZ859967 (study PRJEB30046, sample SAMN00715171) | human gut metagenome | study: EMG produced TPA metagenomics assembly of the A metagenome-wide association study of gut microbiota in type 2...
GTAGTCCCCCCCGATAATTGATCCGGCGGGCGGAAATCAGTTTCTCAACGGCCTGCCGGCGAAAATCGGCGAGTACCGAAGCAGGTAGAAACCAGTTCCCGGCAAAATCGATATCAATGCGTACCGCTTCGAAAGGGGTGTTGCCAAACTTAGCCAACTGTGTTTTCAGATTCTCTTCCTGTGGTGTACGTGCCGGCTCTTTCTCACGCGCCAGAGACAGGGTTACACTGTTATCATCTTCATCTGTCAGTGTCAGGGCGAATCCGAAAGGAGTATCCGTCAATCGGACAGACACAGCTATCCTGCGCTCGGACGACTTGCGAGCCAGAATCTTTTCGAACTCCTGATCGAAATTTCGATATAACACCGTACGGGGCTTGATACGGGGCATCTCCTGCGGATAAAGCTTATTGCCCTCCACCCGGTTGATGCGGAAACCTTGCAGCCTGCCTTGCTCATCGATGTAGCACACCCCGTCACCGTTATTAAAAGATTTCAATCCCGCTACGGTCAGATAGTTTCCTCTTGCCTCTTTCATCGTACCCATCTCCTCGCCCAACGACTTAGGGGTGTCGAACGAAAAAACGTCCTTGGTACGTCCATGCAGGTAATAATGGGTAAAGCCCCGGCTGAAACTCTTGTCGAGCTGAGGGTTAAAGGCATAACGGCAACTCCCGGACGAGGCACGCGCGTACTCTTTGCGGCGGGCAAAGATGGCATCCAGCTTCCGGCGATAGGCAGCCGTCACATTCTTTACATAAGAGACATCCTTCAGTCGTCCCTCTATCTTGAAAGAAGAGGCACCGGCATCGAGCAGTGCTTCCAATTCGTCACTCTGATTGAGGTCTTTGAGTGAAAGGAGGTGCTTGTCCTTCACGATCACCCGTCCCTCAGCATCGACCAGACTGAACGGCAAACGGCAAAACTGGGCACATTCGCCCCGGTTGGCGCTACGCCCGAAACAAGCCTGACTGACATAACACTGCCCGCTATAGCTGACACAAAGAGCTCCATGCACGAATATTTCCAAAGGTACATCCGGACAGGCTTCGTGTATCTTGCTGATCTCACGCAGCGAAAGTTCGCGCGCCAACACCACTTGCCGGAAACCGGCATCAGCCAGAAATCGCACCTTCTCCACCGTACGGTTATCCATCTGGGTACTGGCGTGCAGCGGAATAGGCGGCAGATTCAGGCCGGTGATTCCCATATCCTGCACAATCAGTGCATCTACACCGGCACGGAACAAAGCCCAAATCATCTTCTCCGTCTCTTGCAGTTCTTCATCTTTCAAGATAGTATTGACTGTCACATAAATCCGGGCATTGTACAGATGGGCATACTCTACCAAAGCAGCTATGTCCTCCAATGAATTGACTGCCGCCGCGCGGGCACCAAACTTCGGCGCACCGATATACACAGCATCCGCTCCATGATCAATAGCAGCTATGCCACATTCCAGATTTTTGGCCGGAGCCAGCAATTCTATTTTACGTTGTTTTATCATCGGATATCTTCAATATTATAAGGAGTCTCCTGATAGACGAAATAGTTCAGCCAATTGGAGAACAACAGGTTGGCATGTCCGCGCCAACGCACCAGCGGTCCTTTGTCCGGATCATCATTCACGTAATAGTTACGGGGAATCTCGATGGGAAGCCCTTTCGAAACATCCCGGCGATATTCCGTATCCAGTGTCAGTGGAGAGTACTCGGAGTGCCCGGTAACAAAAAACTCACGCCCGCCACGGGCTACCACCATATATACCCCCGAATCATCCGACTCGGAAAGTAATGTCAATTCCGGTACTTTCAGTATATCTTCCTTTCGCACTTCCGTATGCCGGCTATGGGGCACATAGAATTCATCATCGAAGCCACGGAAGATGGGATGCAGCGGAAGCAGCGTGCGATGCTTGAAAATGCCGAACATTTTCTTATCCAAAGCATACTTGGGGACACCGTAATGATGATACAGTCCCGCCTGTGCTGCCCAACAAATATAGAGTGTGGAGGTGACATGGGTACGTGCCCAGTCGAATATCTCCGTTATTTCATCCCAATAGTTCACTTCCTCAAAATCCATTTGCTCTACCGGTGCACCGGTGATAATCATACCGTCATACCTGTCTTCTCTCATCTTGTCGAAGTCGGTATAAAATGTTTTCATGTGCTCTATCGGTGTATTCTTCGAGGTGTGGCTTTTAATCTTCATAAAAGAAATTTCCACCTGAAGCGGAGTGTTTGAGAGTAAACGCACCAAGTCTGTTTCTGTCGTAATCTTCAACGGCATCAGGTTGAGGATAACAATTCGTAGCGGACGGATGTCTTGTTGTGTTGCGCGGGAGTTATCTATCACAAAGATATTCTCCTCTTTTAATAGTTCTATCGCAGGAAGCTTATCGGGTAAATTTAAAGGCATAATTGCATACGTATTTAATAATCAATGCAAAAATAGTGTTTTCCTTATTTAGAAGATATACAAATTAAAACATTTTAATCAAAAACGATACCAACTAATGATTAAAAACTCTATTTTTGTACCTACAAATTAGTACTAATAATTAAAATATCAAACAAAATGGCTTACGTAATTAGTGAAGATTGTATTGCTTGCGGAACTTGTATTGACGAGTGTCCGGTTGGCGCTATCTCTGAAGGTGATATTTACTCAATTGATCCTGAGCAGTGTACAGATTGTGGTACTTGCGCAGATGTATGTCCTTCTGAAGCAATTCACCCAGCTGAATAATACAATCCCCAACAACAAAGATAAAGGCTGCCTTCCTAATGGAAAGCAGCCTTTATTTATTTCTTTTCAGACGTTTGGCAAATTATAACCGCGTCTTCAATCGATAACTTCCCGAAGGAAAGCTAAAGACAGCATAGCTATCTTCCATCCGGAGAAAAGTCCCCCCCTCTCCGACGATCCGCTTCTTTTCTTTCGGATCGATACTTTTATCTGCTACCGGCACATAAACCAAAGCAGAAGTATTGCACGGCACCGAGATGTCCCAACAGAACGAACCGTCCTCTTTTTTCCAATGACTTCTCACCTCACCGTAGATAGAGTGAAACGAAGTATTCACAAAATCGAGGCCATCTACCGGGTAAGGCTTTAGCTGTATCTGTTTAAAACCGACACTCCCGGGAGCATTGCTGATACCTCCCAGATAGCCATATGCCCATACAATCAGATCGCCCAACAGCATCACATGGTTGGCAGAATTCATAGCCGGATCGGCTGTATTGCCATTCCACAGCTCCCAGATTGTGGTTGCCCCATTATCTACCATATATCCCCAACTCGGATAAGTCCGGTTAGTCGCTATCCGATAGGCGAGGTCGATTCTTCCATAATCCGATAGTCCGCGCATCAACTGCTGGATACCGACCAGGCCGGTACTGACATGCCCATTGAAATCTTTCATTGTTTTCTCAACTATATTCCGGAACACGACTTCCTTATAAGCCTCAGGAACCATGCCGAACCGCAGGGAAAGGATATTTGCAGTAACTGTATTGTTGCTATAATACCCCAATTCCGTATGAAGGTATTTTGAATTAAAAGCTTCTTTAACCAGTTCACTCTCTTTCCGAAAATTTTCAGCATCCTGCGGATAACCGGCCAACGCTGCAAACCGTACCATCAAATTGGACAAATAATAATAAAAGGTTGTTCCCAGCACCGCAGCTTCCGTGATACGTGAAGGATCTTTAGAGTGGATCAGTTCGGGAGATTCGGGAGGCATACACCAGTCTCCAAAATTATCTTTCGTCATAATATGATCTACCATATACTTATCTTTCATATAACGCATCCACTTCTTCATCGAAGGATAATGTTTGATGATGGGTTGTTTATCGCCAAACTGATCATAAAGCATATTTGCTATGATTAAATAGGCACCGGGCCAGGTCATATTGTCAGTGCAAACGTCCCAGTAGTTAGGAGCCACATCGGGTACAGCTCCATTTTCTTTCTGCGCCTGTTCAATATCATCGAGCCATTTGGCGTAAAGAAGATGATTATTAAAAATATAACTTTCTCCTTGCGAACCAACCGCACGGTCACCCAGCCACCCCATACGTTCGTCACGCTGCGGACAGTCGGTAGGCATGCCGCGATAATTACCGCGTATACCCCAATAAGCGTTCTTGTAAATCCGGTTGATCATCGGGTCGGAGGTTTCCAGATTACCCGTAGTCTCCATTTCATCATAAATCACTTGTCCCTCGAAGTCGGATAGAGAAGGTTTTCCCCTGAAACCCGTCAATTCAACAAAACGAAATCCATGATAAGTAAAAGTCGGTTGCCACTCTTCCATAGAATTTCCCTTTAAGATATAGGTATCTGCCGAATGTGCCGTTCGCAGATTTGCCGTATAAATAGAACCGTCTTTCTGCAACAACTCGGCAAAACGCAGTTTCAACGTATCGCCGGATTGCCCCTTTACTTTCATGCGAAGCCAACCAACCATATTTTGTCCCATATCCAGAATATATACTCCGGGAGCCGATTCGGTAATACCGATAGGTTTCACGGTATCCATCACTTTCATATTACGATTGAGTTGGGCCTCCAACTTTCCTCCCGGCAGGCTTACAACTTCTGCCTGAAGCCACTTCGTATCATCAAACGGATATGTATTCCATCCCGGCATCTCTTTTCTTGCATCATACTCTTCACCGTCAAACTCATTATTTGTTCCGATGGGACCTTCGGCCGTTATTTTCCAGGAAGCATCGCTCGCAATCACCCGTTTCTCTCCATCTTCATAGTATACCTCAAGTTGGGCAATCATTTTAGGTACATCAAAATGCCGCACTCCCGGCATACGCATCGAAGTATACCGTCCGTTGCCCAAGATGACACCGATGGCATTAGCTCCCTTTAATAATTGTCCGGTCACATCAAACCGATTATACTTCACCGATTTGGAATAATCCGTAGGCGTAGGAGCCAATACCTGATCTCCAATCTTCTTTCCGTTAATATAGGCCTCATAAAATCCTAATCCGCAAATGTACAGGGTAGCCTTTCTCACTTTCTTCGAGTTCAAATTGAAAGGTTTGCGCAGATAACGGGCAGGGACTCGCGTATTCCCCTCCAGTTTATCTTGTGGAAAAGCTCTCCCTATCCACACAGCCTGCCAGTCCGACGGATGCAACAGTCCCATCTCCCAACTGGCAGGTTCACTCCAAGCGGAAATACCTTTATTGGTTTTTACCCTCACTTTCCAATAACATTGGATACGGCTATCGAGCATATCGCCGCCATACGAAATATATGCGGACTGATCGGACGCCACATCACCCGTATCCCACAAATCACCTTCTTCCCGGTTTAATTTCTCCAACGAAGTGGATACGAGGATATGGTAGGAGACTTGTCTTACATCTCTCACATCAGATAAAATCTCCCAACTCAAACGGGGAGAGGGACAATCAATGTTTTGGGGATTTACAAGCATCTCGGTTTTCAGACAGGAGATACTCACTTGAGCCTTCTTACCGGATACGGCGAGGCTCATGCTTAAGAATAAGCAGATAAAAAAAATGTTCTTCATGTGTTGTGTATATTTTGTGTTGTAATGTCTCTTTAGAGAACAGAGTATCGAAACCAAATACTCTAAAAGTAAAGAAGGATGCACCTTTTCACAGATAACACCCTCCTTTTTTATCTGATTGGCTGAATCTTATTTCAACTTCGCCAATGCTTCTTTAATACGGCGAATTGCTTCAACGATATTTTCATCGCTGGTAGCATAACTCATGCGAATGCATTCAGGAGCTCCGAAAGAAGTACCGCCTACACATGCTACGTGAGCATCTTCAAGCAGATACATCGCCAGATCATCCGAATTCTCAATCTTACGGTCACCCGCTGATTTACCAAAGAAAGAACTGCATTTAGGGAACAGGTAGAAAGCACCTTCCGGTACATTTACCTCAAATCCGGGAACTTCCTTTGCCAATTTTACAATCAGGTCACGACGACGTTCGAAGGCTTGACGCATCTCCTCAACCGGAGCCTGAGAACCTGTATAAGCAGCCTCGGCAGCCTTCTGAGATACCGAACAAGGGCCTGAAGTATACTGTCCCTGAAGTTTATTGCAAGCCTTCACAATCCATTCCGGACCGGCTATGAACCCAATTCTCCATCCGGTCATCGCATACGCCTTTGACACACCGTTAACAATCACGGTACGGTCTTTCATCTCGGGGAACTGAGCAATGCTCTGATGTTTTCCGATATAATTGATGTGTTCATAGATCTCGTCGGCAACGACTATGACTTGTGGATACTTTGCCAACACAGCAGCCAAACCGGCCAATTCTTCTTTGCTGTAAACCGAACCGGTCGGGTTAGACGGTGAGCAAAGTATCAATGCTTTGGTTTTGGGAGTAATGGCAGCTTCCAGTTGCGCAGGAGTAATTTTGAAATCCTGTTCGATACCGGCAGTCACAATCACCGGCGTACCTTCTGCCAGTTTCACCATTTCAGGATAGCTTACCCAATAAGGAGCAGGTACAATGACCTCGTCACCCGGATTCACCAACACCATAATAGTGTTACATACAGATTGTTTTGCCCCATTTGCACAAGAAATCTGAGCGGCTGTATATTCCAGACCGTTTTCTTTCTTCAGTTTCTCTACGATAGCATTACGCAAAGCCGGATAACCCGGAACCGGAGAGTAGCGAGAGAAGTTGTCATCTACCGCTTTCTTGGCAGCTTCTTTGATGTGGTCGGGAGTATTGAAGACAGGTTCTCCCACACTGAGGTTAATTACATCAACACCCTGAGCTTTCAGCTCAGCACTTTTTTGCGACATAGCAAGAGTCGCCGAGGGCGACAAGCTGTTCAAACGGTCTGATAGTTGGTTCATTTCGTATCTATTTTATTGTTGTTGAGTGAATTTGATTGCAAAATAAACTATAATATTTGATATATGAAAGCAAATAGACAGTTTACTTATTAAAATGAAGCGTATGACCCATTCTATCTTTCTTAGTCTTCAGGTAGCGTTCATTATAAGGATTCGGCTTAATCTCAATTCCCACATTCTCGGTAATCTCTAACCCATAGGCTTCCAGACCGATACGTTTCACCGGATTGTTAGTCATCAGTTTCATCTTCTTCACTCCGATCTCACGCAAAATCTGTGCACCGACTCCATAATCACGTTCGTCGGCATCAAAACCCAAATGGAGATTGGCATCTACCGTGTCATAACCTTCTTCCTGAAGTTTATAAGCAGCAATCTTATTCATCAGGCCGATGCCACGACCTTCCTGATTCATGTAAACGATCACCCCTTTACCGGCAGCCTCAATCATTTCCATAGCTTTGTGAAGCTGTTCACCACACTCACAACGACATGAACCAAAGATATCACCCGTCATACAAGAAGAGTGCACACGCACCAGAATCGGTTCGTCTGTATCCCAGGTTCCCTTTATCAATGCAATGTGTTCCATTCCATTTGATTTCTGGCGGAAAGGTATCAGACGGAAATGCCCGAACTGTGTAGGCATATCCACTTCAACACCTCTATCGACAATAGACTCCATCTGGAGACGATAAGCAATCAGATCTTTAATGGAGATTATTTTCAATCCGAAGCGACGGGCTACTTCTACCAACTGAGGCAGACGGGCCATGGTGCCGTCTTCATTGATAATTTCGATCAATGCAGCGGCAGGATATAATCCGGCAAGCTTAGCCAGATCGACACTTGCCTCGGTATGACCTGCACGACGAAGTACCCCGCGAGAGCGGGCACGCAAAGGATTGATATGTCCCGGACGCCCCAGATCGGCAGGGTTTTTCTTCGGGTTAGCCAAAGGGCGGAAAAGCACTGCACGGACATGAATGGAAACTCCGGTTGTACACCCCTCAAGCAAGTCGACAGTAACAGTAAACGGAGTTTCGTAAATTGAAGTGTTGGACGACACCTGCATATCCAGTTCCAACTCAGCGCAGCGTTCTTCTGTGATTGGAGCACAAAGTACTCCACGACCGTGAGTCAGCATGAAATTTACTTTTTCCGGAGTAATCTTCTCGGCAGCAATAATGAAATCACCTTCATTTTCACGATCTTCATCATCTACCACAATTACAAAATTACCTTCTTTGAAGTCAGCTATCGCCTCTTCAATGGTATTCAGTCTGATTGGTTCCATACTTTTATATCTTGTTTTCGTTATTAATATCTTTTATTGTCAATTCCACATCCCGGTTCAATGCGATAATCCGCTCCATGTCTTTATTCAGACGTATACGAAAAGCCCAGATCCGGAAATAAAAGAACAGACCGATAGGAATCACAATTCCTATTGCCATATTAAGCCAATAATTATGGAATGGGCGCACATGCGCATTTACAGGGATAATCGGATATTTTTCCAACTTCTGAAGTAGTATCAGTGAACGGGTATTAGACATCTCATCAACCAATGCTTCCATACGGTTGTTTATAGCGATAATTTCCTGATCTTGCCCGCCGGACATCCACAGGCTAAAATAATTGGGTGCCTTGGCCAATCGGTTCTTTTGCATATAAGCTCTACACTCCTCTGAAAGGCCATTCAAATCGAACGGAAGACGTTGATAATCCGGATCATGAATAATAACTTCCTTCTTGGACAGATGTCGGACACTACGTACCCCAAACACTCTTTTGAACCAAGAGATATATACATCCGTATTCAATACAACGGAGTCTTTATTCGATTTATAAGTCAGGAAATATCCAAGCGGAGCCAGAATGGCAGAACTCATCCACATCCCCATCCACACAATCCACTTTCCATCACGGGCCATTTTATAACCCGTGTTGTCTATTATATAGTAAATAATAAAGGTAAGTACGGAAACAATAACAGGCATTCCCAATCCACCTTTACGAATAATCCCTCCCAAAGGTGCACCAATGAAAAAGAATAAAAGACAGGATAGAGAAATCGTGATCTTCCGGTGCCATTCTATTTTATGTTTCCTTATACTGAAGTCATTCTGGGTCATCGTAAAGCTCTTAAATCCCCAGTCACTCGACAGATTCTCTGTACGCCCAACAGCTGATGCTATAATCTTCTGCTTATTCATCAACGTAGCAGCCTCAAACAGACTATCTACATTATAGTCACGAATCTGCGCTTCCTGCATTTTCAAGGTATCTTCTTTCGTCAGTCCGACTGCTGTACGATAGGGTCCCTTGCTTGCTTCAACAAAATACTGTCTTCCGATACTATCGGCCAATACGGTCATAGAATCGATAGATGCCTGTATTTTTATCATATCTTTGGTAGTGGACTGATTGCTCATGATGCTGGCATCAGCCATATTAAAATCTGAGTCGAACTGAATAATCGAATGCTTTTCCCGGAAAGACTCACGACGGTAAGGAACATTCTTCGAACTCATGCTCTGTGCTTTCAGATTCTCAAACATCTCGCCGCTGTACAGATGCAAGTAGAGATGCTGTTTATCAGCGGTCATTTCCAAACGTCCCGAATCAGCAACTATAATGCGAGCATTATCAAAGTTGTTGGAGAAATCATAAATGATCACATCATAAAGCATACCCGTTTTACGGTCTTTCCTTTGTACTTTCAGGTTATAACCATCTATTTCATCATAGAAAACTCCTTCGGGAATATCAACTTCAGGAGATTTCTGCTTCATCGAAATAAGCAGGGTTCCCAACTTGGCTTGCGCCTGCGGACCGATGACGTTCTGGAAATAAAAGGATACACAACAAATGGCAAAGACGAGAACAATAAGCGGGCGCATGATTTTAAGTAATGAAATCCCCGCCGCTTTCATGGCAAGCAACTCAAAACGTTCACCAAAATTACCAAACGTTATCAAAGAAGCCAACAACACTGCCAAGGGTAGTGACATCGGTACCAGACTCAACGCAGAATAAAAGAAGAATTGAGCCAGTACACTCATCTCCAACCCTTTTCCCACCAATTCGTCTACATACTTCCACAAAAACTGCATCATGAAGATGAAGAGACAGATGAAAAATGTACCGACAAAGAGTAATAAAAAACTCTTTATTATAAAAATATCTAATCTTTTTATGCGTAGCATCTTAATAGTTTCATGCAATTAAGATACAAAATTAGCACAAAAAAAGGAGTGCGAAAAATTTTTGGTCGAAAGTTAACTAAAAACCACATGTTCTCCGTAACTTACTCACCTGAGAATCCCACAATTCCTTCAAATCATCCGCTTCATCCGCTTCAGAAAAGTCAGTAATTTCAAGCACATAGTCACCCGTCAATTCATTATAACTCATCTTAATTTCAAAATAGTCCCTTTCATTTTCGTCATCTAGCCAGTGGAAACGAATGAACGAATATGCCCGAATCGCAACAATACCAGCCTGACGCTGTTCGGTTTTGCCCCAACAAAAGGTCACCGTTTTATCATCTGATACTACTTTGTCTGCGAACCAGTCCTCCAAACCGGTAGGTGTGCTAATTGCTGACCAAAGAATATTTTTAGAGGTCGCATTCAGAAGGTATTCCAAATGTATTTTCTCTTTTTTCATAGCTTCATTCATTATTGATTGTGTGTGCCAAGATAAATACTTTTTTCTAATTACAAGGCATAATTAATTCACTTTCTTCATTACATCTCTTCTTTCCGGGTCAGGAACAGCCTGTCCATCGTACTTTCAAAGATCTTTTTTTTAAGTTAAACACAAAAAAGATAGAAAATGTTTTGGAGATTAAAAAAAAGGCTCTATCTTTGCACCCGCAATCGAGAAACAATGGCGGGGTAGCTCAGCTGGGTAGGT
>ERZ859967.1474-NODE-1474-length-10812-cov-2.491680_pt1 | contig 10812 bp, 7 predicted proteins | sample MGYA00510115_ERZ859967 | MGnify/ENA primary metagenome ERZ859967 (study PRJEB30046, sample SAMN00715171) | human gut metagenome | study: EMG produced TPA metagenomics assembly of the A metagenome-wide association study of gut microbiota in type 2...
GTTTGGAGCTCGACTTAGTATGTCCCCCAATGAAGTACCCAGTGTTTGCGGACGTTTGCTCACTGGATATGCAGATGTTGAGGCTTTGCAGATTCCTTCGGTCGAATCGGGACGCATGCCTCAGTATTTGCTGGCCGACCGCCTGGCAGCAGAAGGAATAGACAAGCCCGTGCTGGCCGGTTGTATCGGTCCCTATTCTCTGGCAGGTCGTCTATACGATATGACGGAAATTATGATGGCTATCTATACCGAGCCCGATACTGTCCTGCTTTTACTGGAGAAATGCACGGAATTCATTCTCCGTTATTGTCTGGCTATCAAAGAGACCGGAGTGGCCGGTGTTATTATGGCGGAACCGGCTGCCGGACTTCTTTCGAATGAAGATTGTCAACGCTATTCTTCGGTCTATGTGAAACGTATTATCGATGCTGTCCAGGATGATTCGTTTGCAGTTATTCTGCATAATTGCGGTAACACCGGACATTGCACTGCTGCTATGCTGGCTACCGGTGCTAAAGGGTATCATTTCGGAAATAAAGCGGATATGATAACTGCTCTCCGGGAATGTCCTTCGGATGTATGGGTGATGGGTAATCTGGACCCTGTAGGAGTGTTCAGGGTACTGACGCCTGAAGATGTTTTTGCACGGACAGAAGAACTTCTGACCTGTACCGGAGAATACGCTAACTTTATTATATCCACCGGTTGCGATACTCCACCCGAAGTACCTTTTGACAATATTCAGGCCTTTTATCTGGCTGTAGAGAAGTACAATAAGGGTAGGTGAATGATAATACCAGTATTGGATAATATTGTACTTGTTTTCAAGGGGGAACCCTCGTACTTTTGCATAGTATTCATCGTTAAATAAACGAATTATGATAAAGAGAATAAAGATATTAGCTACAGGTGCACTGCTATTGGCAGGATTGGGTGCTTGTTCACCTTCCGGAAAGAAAACAGGAGCGGATTCGACTGTCGACACTCTGCGAACGGCGGAAACAGTGAATTTACTGAATAATCTACGGAAGGTTCCCACACAGGGGATTATGTTTGGTCATCATGACGATCCGCTTTACGGTGTCGGCTGGGAAGGTGACGAAGATCGCAGTGACGTGAAAAGTGTGTGTGGTGATTATCCGGCTGTCATGTCGTTTGATCTGGGCCACATTGAACTGGAAAGAGAGAAAAGTCTGGATAACGTGCCGTTTCGCAAAATACGTCAGGAGACGATTAATCAATATAAAAGGGGAGGAGTGGTTTCTTTTAGCTGGCATCTCGATAACCCCTTGACCGGTAAAGATGCGTGGGATGTGAGTGATACGACGGTTGTAGCTTCCATACTGCCCGGTGGTGTACATCATGCGAAATTTATAAGTTGGCTCGATGCTGTTGCAGCCTTTATGAATACTTTGGAGACGGAAGAAGGTACAAAAATACCGGTTATTTTCCGTCCTTGGCACGAGCATACCGGCAGTTGGTTCTGGTGGGGACAAAATCTTTGCACGGCCGACCAGTATAAGGCTCTTTGGCGGATGACGCATGATCGTATGCATGCCCGGGGAGTAAAGAACCTGCTTTATGCTTATTCACCGGGATCGGAACCCAAAGATTCGACTGCTTATCTGGAGCGTTATCCGGGAGATGATATCATCGACCTGGTGGGCTTTGACACTTATCAGTTCGACCGGACACAATATATGGAGCAATTGGATAAGTCGCTTGCTATCCTGACTGAAGTAGGTAAGGCGCACGATAAGCCTATAGCCATTACCGAAACCGGTTTCGAGGCTATTCCCGATTCTGTCTGGTGGACGCAGACTCTCTATCCGGTAATCAGCAAGTATCCTATCAGTTATGTGTTGGTGTGGCGCAATGCACGTGAAAGGGTAAACCACTATTATGCTCCTTATCCCGGACAGGTGTCCGCCGATGACTTTGTGAAGTTCTACCGTGAACCGAAAACGCTGTTTGTGTCGGACGTGAAGAACCTTTATAAATAGAAAATCAAATAAATAACGATAAAAACACTGTCCATTATGAGTCTGTTTAATGATAAAGTTGCTAAATTGCTTGCTGGGCATGAAGCACTGCTGATGCGTAAGAATGAACCGGTAGAAGAGGGAAACGGAGTGATTACGCGTTACCGTTACCCTGTACTGACTGCAGCGCATACTCCTGTCTTCTGGCGATACGACCTGAACGAGGAGACGAATCCTTTTTTGATGGAACGTATCGGTATGAATGCGACGTTGAATGCCGGAGCCATTAAGTGGGATGGGAAGTACCTGATGTTGGTGAGAGTGGAGGGAGCAGACCGCAAATCTTTTTTTGCTGTTGCCGAAAGCCCGAACGGTATTGATAATTTCCGCTTCTGGGAGTATCCGGTGACCTTACCCGAAGATGTGGTTCCTGCAACCAATGTATACGATATGCGTCTCACTGCCCATGAAGATGGGTGGATATATGGCATCTTTTGTGCCGAACGGCACGATGACAATGCTCCCATAGGTGATTTATCGTCAGCTACAGCCACTGCCGGCATTGCCCGTACCAAAGACCTGAAAAATTGGGAACGTCTGCCGGATCTGAAAACAAAGAGTCAGCAACGTAATGTGGTGCTGCATCCTGAGTTTGTGGATGGAAAGTATGCACTTTATACCCGTCCGCAAGACGGATTTATCGATACCGGTAGCGGAGGTGGTATCGGATGGGCATTGATTGACGATATAACCCATGCCGAGGTTGGAGAAGAGAAGATCATCGACAAACGATATTATCATACCATCAAGGAGGTGAAGAACGGTGAAGGGCCGCATCCTATCAAGACTCCTCAGGGATGGCTTCATCTGGCACACGGAGTACGCAATTGTGCTGCCGGGCTCAGGTATGTATTGTATATGTATATGACATCGTTGGATGATCCCACCCGGCTGATAGCTTCTCCGGCGGGGTACTTTATGGCTCCGGTAGGAGAAGAGCGCATTGGGGATGTGTCGAATGTGCTTTTTTCGAATGGTTGGATAGCCGACGATGACGGAAAAATATTTATCTACTATGCTTCGTCGGACACTCGTATGCATGTAGCTACCTCAACTATCGAACGGTTGGTGGATTACTGCCTGCACACTCCTCAGGACGGCTTTTCTTCCTCAGCTTCGGTAGAGGTACTGAAAAACCTGATTGAACGAAATCTGAGATTGATGAAATAAGAAAACCAAGAATAGAATGACTGCCATGATTACACTGAAAGAGAAGATCGGTTACGGACTGGGCGATATGGCTTCGTCCATGTTCTGGAAACTGTTCGGGTCCTATCTGATGATTTTTTATACCGATGTATTCGGCTTGCCTGCTGCTGTGGTAGGAACCATGTTTCTGATTACCCGGGTATGGGATTCGGCTTTCGATCCGATCGTGGGAGTGATTGCCGATCGCACACAGACCCGCTGGGGGAAATTTCGTCCTTATCTGCTGTATCTTGCCGTTCCTTTTGCACTGATTGGTATTTTTACTTTCACCACTCCGGAGTTGAATGATACCGGAAAACTGGTCTATGCCTACATCACCTATTCTTTGATGATGATGGTATATTCGGCTATCAATGTGCCTTATGCTTCACTGCTGGGAGTGATGAGTCCTGACCCGAAAGAACGGAATACCCTGTCCACTTACCGTATGACTTTTGCCTATATCGGCAGTTTTATTGCTTTGCTGCTCTTCATGCCGATGGTCAACCTGTTTGGTGGTGCAGAAGACGAGCAACGGGGATGGATGTTGAGTGTGGTGGTGATTGCTGTGATGTGTGCGGCTCTGTTTTATCTTTGTTTCGCCTTGACACGTGAACGGGTAAAACCGATCAGGGAAGTACAAAACTCCCTGAAAGACGATTTGAAAGATTTGCTTCACAACCGTCCGTGGTGGATTCTGCTCGGAGCCGGAGTGGCAGCTTTGGTATTCAATTCTATTCGTGACGGAGCTACGGTTTATTACTTCAAGTACTTTGTTGTGGAAGAGGATTACTCCACGGTTTCCTTCTTTGGCGTTTCTTTTGTGCTGAGCGGCCTTTATCTGGCAGTGGGACAGGCTGCCAATATTGTGGGAGTGATTCTTGCAGCTCCGGTCAGTAACCGCATTGGCAAAAAAAACACATACATGGGAGCGATGAGTCTGGCTACTCTCCTTTCCGTTATCTTTTATTGGTTTGGGAAAGGAGACATCACCTTGATTTTTGTTTTTCAGGTGCTGATCAGTATCTGTGCCGGAAGTATTTTCCCTTTGCTCTGGTCCATGTACGCCGACTGTGCTGACTATTCGGAACTGAAGACCGGCAACCGGGCTACAGGTCTGATCTTTTCGTCTTCGTCCATGAGCCAGAAGTTCGGTTGGGCTATCGGAAGTGCACTGACCGGTTGGTTGTTGGCTTACTTCGGCTTTCGTGCCAACGAAGTGCAGAGTGTAGAGGCTATTCATGGGATTAAGATGTTTCTCAGCTGGTTGCCCGCTGTCGGAACAGTTCTGTCCGTCGTTTTCATCAGTATGTATCCGCTATCGGAGAAGAAGATGAGAGAGGTGACTTCAGAGTTGGAGAAGAGAAGAAAGGCTATTCAATCATAATTCAGACATCATATGGACGAGATTCTTAAACAAGAAATGCAGCAAGAGCTTACTACCCGTATTCTTCCTTACTGGATGGAACGGATGGTAGATCAGGAGAACGGTGGATTTTACGGACGCATCACCGGACAGGAGGAATTAATGCCCCGGGCCGATAAAGGGGCTATTCTGAATGCGCGTATTTTATGGACTTATTCTGCTGCCTATCGTCTGCTGGGTAGAGAGGAGTACAAAGAGATGGCAAACCGTGCCAAACGATACCTTATCGACCACTTTTATGATTCCGAGTTCGGAGGGGTCTACTGGTCACTCAATTATAGAGGTGAGCCGCTGGATACCAAGAAACAGATTTATGCCATCGGCTTTGCCATTTACGGACTGAGCGAGTTCCATCGGGCTACCGGAGATCCGGAAGCATTGATGTATGCCGTCCGTTTATTCAATGATATAGAGTCCCACAGCTTTGATGGGCTGAAGAACGGTTATTGTGAAGCGCTTACCCGTGAATGGAACGAAATAGCCGATATGCGCCTCAGCGAGAAAGATGCGAATGAATGCAAGACCATGAATACCCATCTGCATATCCTCGAACCTTACACCAACCTGTACCGGGTCTGGAAAGATGCACGGCTGGAACGTCAGCTCTACAACCTGATAGGACTTTTTACAGAGAAGATACTGGATAAGGATACATCCCATTTACAACTCTTTTTCGATGACGACTGGCAAAGCAAATACCCGGTCGTCTCTTATGGACATGATATCGAAGCCTCATGGTTGTTGCATGAAGCCGCCCGGGTATTGGGAGACGCCGGACTCATTGCGGAGATAGAACCTGTTGTAAAGAAGATAGCTGCGGCTGCATCCGAAGGACTTACCTCCGACGGAGGAATGATATACGAAAAGGATCTCACTACCGGACACATCGACGGCGACTACCATTGGTGGGTGCAAGCCGAAACCGTAGTCGGATACTATAACCTGTTCCGATATTTCGGTGATCGCAGGGCTTTGCAACATTCCATCGACTGCTGGGAGTTTATTAAACGACATTTGACTGACGATGTGCATGGCGAATGGTTCTGGAGCCTTCGTGCCGACGGTAGCCTGAACTGGGATGATGATAAGGCCGGCTTCTGGAAATGTCCTTATCATAACGGACGTATGTGCATCGAGCTGTTGGGCGAATAACTGTATTGTTTCCTGTTTCGTTAGATTGTTTTCCAAACTTTTTGTACTTTTGGGCACAATTTACCGAATATGAAAAACAAGCACGTCAAAAGAATAAACCTGCTTTTGTCCATCTTATTGGGAGCAGGTGTATTCATTTTCTTCGGAGTATACTACTCCTACCATCTGCATTATCAGGAACAGTTCCAGATGTTTCTCTTTACATCCGACTATTTTGTCGAACAAGTATCCCATCCCGGGGGAATGGCGGACTATCTGGGAGGCTTTTTCACCCAATTCTATTATTATTCGTGGGCGGGAGCCGCTATCTTGACCGGTGCAATAGGGGGGATTCACAGGTTGATGGTTTGGATTGCAAACCGCCTGGGTGGACACCCGGCATGGTATCCGCTTACTCTGTTACCTTCTTTATGTTTCTTTATTCTGTTCTGCGACGAAAATTTTCTTCTTTCCGGAGCCATCTCTGTGGGAATGGTGCTGGGAGCACTCATCGGATATACATTTATTGAGAATAGGCGGATACGCCTGATTTATTGGGGAGTCGGCATTCCGCTGCTTTATCTGCTGGCGGGAGGATGTGCATGGCTTTTCATTCCATTGATATGGATAACTGAGTTTTGCCGGTTTGCCGGAAGGCGTCTGCCTTGGTGGATTCTGGTGGGAGGTACATTGGGAATTGCCGGAGTGACCTATTGGATATCTTGGGCTGTATTTCCATATCCGGCCGACCGCCTGTTGTGGGCGATCGGAAGTTATCGTTTTCCATTAGTCTTTCCACAAATGCAGGTGATAGCCTGGCTGGCTGTGATTCTGGTACCGTTATTGGTAGCTCGTTTGCCCGAGAAGATGACTTGGAGATACTACTCGGGAGCATGGGTTCTGCAATTTATCCTGATGTTGTTTGTTTTGAATCTGTATGGCAAATACGGTATCGGGTTGAATAAAGAGGAAGTGATGGGGTATGATTATCATGTGCGCATGCAAGAATGGGATGAAGTGATTGCGATGGCGGAAAAGAAAGCACCCGATACACCGATGTCGGTTTCTTGTCTCAATTTGGCTTTAGCAATGAAAGGGCAGCTGCCGGAACGTATGTTTAGTTTTTACCAGCGGGGGAAGGAAGGACTACTGATGTCATTTGTCAACGACTTCACCATTCCTTTGGTAGCCGGTGAACCTTATTATTACCTGGGATTGGTCAATGTGGCGCAGCAGTTTGTCTTCGAGGCTATGGAGGCCGTTCCGGATTACCGGAAGAGTGTGCGTTGTTTTAAAAGGCTTGCTGAGACCAATTTGATTAATGGCAGGTACGAAGTGGCCCGGAAGTATCTGCGTATCTTGCAGCATACCCTCTTTTATAAAGATTGGGCTACTGAAACTCTGGCTTGCCTGAATGATGAAGACCGGGTCAATGCACATCCGGAATACGGGAGATTGAGGAGGCTTACTCCGCGAACCGATTTCTTCTTTAACCCTGACCTGCCGGAGATGACATTGGAGTTCCTGCTTCATGCAAATCCCCGCAACCGGATGGCGTATGAGTATTTGATGGCTTGTACACTCTTGAAGAAGGATGTGGGACGTTTTGTGCATTATTATCCTTTGGGAGCTGATCTGGGATATTCTTCCGTTCCCAAGGGCTATCAGGAAGCGTTGTTGTTCTATTGGCTTATGAGCAAACACACTGCAACAGATACAATTCCCTGGAAGATAGACCCGCAGACAGAGAATAGATTGAGAGAATACGCACAGATTTTCACATCTACCCGTTCGGCAGATGCATTGTCTGCCCGATTCGGAGATACATATTGGTTTTATGCAGACTTTAGATAAGATGGAAAAGATAAAATACTGTTTTAGCATGATAGGGCTGCTCTTCTTGTTTGCAGCTTGTCAAGAGAAGGTGACATCCCCTGCCAGGGTGGATACATTGCCATCGATATTCCCCGATTATGTCGGGGTTACCATTCCCTCTACCATTGCCCCGCTTAACTTCCGGGTGACGGACGATGGGGTAGAGGCGGTTGATGTCGTGATTGCCGGTACGAAAGGAAAGCCTGTACGGCTGAATGGAAGATCGGTAGACATTCCCGCCAAGCAATGGCACGAACTTCTTGAAAGTAATAAGGGAGACAGCATTGAGGTGAAAGTCTCTGTCCGCCAGGGGAAGAAGTGGAAAGAGTATCGTCCGTTTCCGATATATGTCAGTCCTTTCCCGATCGATTACGGGTTGGTATACCGTTTGCTCGCACCCGGATATGAAGTGTACAGCAAGATGGGGATCTACGAACGTGAACTTTCAACATTCCGCCAGACTCCTTTATTTGAGAATACGCAGGTGACGGCCGCCTGCATCAATTGCCATGCTTTCAACCGGACGGAGCCCACACCGTCGAGCGTACATGTAAGAGGCGGGCATGGAGCCACTGTAATCGACACAGGAGATCGGTTGGAATTTCTCGATACCAAAGCCGACGGGCAATTGTCGGCCTGTGTCTATCCGTACTGGCATCCTTCGGGCGAATACATCGCTTATTCGGTGAACAAAACCAATCAGGCCTTTCATCTGGGAGGAAAGAAGCCGATAGAGGTATTCGACCAGGCTTCGGATGTGGTGGTTTATCATCCCCGGTCCCATCGGATACTGACTACTCCTTTGCTGAGTACGGCTTCGTTTGAAACTTTTCCGGCATTCTCGCCCGACGGACGGACGCTTTATTTCTGTTCGGCCGAGCAGAAAGAGATGCCTGTCCGATACAAAGACGTGAAATACAGCTTGTGCAGCATTGCTTTCCATCCCGAAGACGGAACGTTCGGCGAACGGATCGATACGTTGATCTCAGCCCGCACGCTGGACAAAAGTATCTCTTTCCCCAAACCTTCGTTCGATGGAAAATACCTGATGTTCACGCTTTCCGATTATGGGAACTTCTCCATCTGGCACAAAGAGGCCGATCTCTGGCTGCTGGACTTGAAGACCGGAACCTATCGCAACTTGGAGGAAGTGAACAGTGACGACACGGAAAGCTATCACAACTGGAGCAGCAATTCACATTGGTTTGTGTTCAGCAGCCGGAGAGGTGACGGGTTGTACACCCGCCTTTATATCTCCTCGGTGGACGGACAGGGGCGTATAGGGAAACCTTTCCTGCTGCCTCAGCAAGATCCGTATACGTTCTACGATCAGTTGATCTATTCGTATAATGTTCCCGAGTTTGTGTCTGCTCCGGGGCAATGGGACGCGCGGGAGATGGCCAAAGGGCTGATGTCGAAGGAGCGAGTTAAAGTGAAATAAAAGAAGAGTAAGAATATGGAATACAGAAAACATAGAATAGAGTATTTAAGGACTACTGTTGAATATTCCCTTTTTGGGGGTGAGGGAGGAACGAGAGAGGCGCATTTGATGTTTCATGTCGATCCGGAAGCGGGGAGTTATGAAGAGCAGCTGACGGCCATTCGTAAAGCATATCATAGGATACTGAGCAGGAAGGTGAAAATCAGGGGAATGGTACCCGTGTTTTGCCGTTACTTCCTGAGTGATGCCGCCAATCAGTGGGAGGCTTTGCAGGCTGTCTTGCAGAAAGAGCCGTCGTGCGCTGTCTCTGTCGTGCAACAGCCCCCGTTGGATGGAAGTAAGATTGCTTTGTGGGTCTATCTGACCTCGGAACCGAATGCCGCTTACAAGCATTACTGGACAGCCGGTGCGGGTGTGTCTTGCGGCAAATCGGAGCGGCAGATGAAAACCTTGTTGAAATCTTATGAAGCCGATCTGGTAGGAAAAGGCTGTACGCTGGCTTCCGATTGCATCCGTACCTGGATCTTTGTGCAGAACGTGGATGTGAATTATGCCGGCATTGTCAAGGCACGCCGTGAAAACTTTCTGGGGCAGGGACTGACCGAATCGACCCATTATATAGCCAGTACCGGCATAGAGGGGCGGCATGCCGATCCGAAGATACATGTGCTGTTTGATGCCTATGCGGTAAAAGGATTGCAGCCGGGACAGGTGACTTACCTGCATGCGCTGTCTCATCTCAGCCCGACAGCCTTGTATGGAGTGACTTTCGAACGGGGAACTTCCGTGGAGTATGGCGACCGTCGTCATCTCTTTATCAGCGGTACGGCGAGTATCGATCATCGCGGTGAAGTGGTTCATGTAGGTGATGTCCGGGAACAGAATCGGCTTTTTGCTGTTAAAAAACGTCATAAATATCATGGCAAGCACATCATCAGAACCGACACCGGTAAATACCTGACTGCTCCTGATTCCATAATAATCTGCGATCGCATCGACCAACACTTTGCAGGTCGGTTCCGGATAAAGCCGCAGCTTATCTGTATCAAAGTTCTTCAGAGCCTCTACCACTCCCGGTGCGGGCGGATATGGATTTTCGTTGGTATTCAATTTGATCATGTCCGGCTGGTTTGGCTGTTCTCCCGGAACATACGGTTCCACTGTTCTTACATATTCTTCCCAGTTACTCATAAATTTTACTCTCTCCACTCTCTCGATTTTCCTGATATATTTCACAAATTCATTACAATCTGCTCATTTCATTCTGTATACAATCCGTAATCTTCTGCCAGTTTTTCAAACGCAGTCAGGGCATTTTTTACCGTCTCATGGGAAACACAGTAAGCAAGACGGACATAGCCTGCACATCCGAATGCGCTGCCCTTTACCATGATGATATTGTATTTTTTACCTGCTGCAACAAATTTTTCTTCGTCCGTTTCCGGAGATTTTACCCACATATAAAAAGCACCTTCCGGTTTGATGCAATGGAAACCGAGCTTTTGCAGTCCCTCGTATAACATCTTTCTGTTTTCATCATAAAATGCCAGATTGGTTTTCTCATCCAGACATTTTGCTACCGCTTTCTGAAGCAGAGACGGTGCATTTACAAAACCAAGGGTACGGTTGGATACAACAATGCCGTCAATGACCTGATCTGCATTTTCCACCTCATCCGGAACAACCACATATCCAATACGCTCACCCGG